>Ga0310695_10005154_pt1 | contig 23090 bp, 23 predicted proteins | sample RumenRJG_04DNA_FD_203882 | JGI IMG/M metagenome (GOLD analysis project Ga0310695, IMG submission 203882) | Bovine rumen microbial communities from Lethbridge, Alberta, Canada - RJG_04 (v2) (version 2) | ecosystem: Host-associated > Mammals > Digestive system > Stomach > Rumen | place: Canada...
ATGTTATCCCATAATCATCACATAACGATTTGGTATTCAACCTGTTCCTCTCCTCCTCCTTGTTGACGATGAGGTTGAATGACCCCACCATGCCCACATTCTTCTTCAACAGTTGGCGCAACGTGTTCTTAAAACAATACTTGGAGCCAATCAGCGGATCGACAAGATCGTTCCTCCACTCATACCCCTTATAATGCAGGTGATTGATGGAGACACTGCTTTCACGGCTATTTTTGCTATGGAGTTTCAGGATACAGTCATATTCATCCAAACGATACCGCCCCATCGCCTGCAGGAAGGGATAAACGTCGTAACCGATGTTCTTCACCACCAGAAAAGAGGCCGTCGGAATCTCACGCAAGATAGTTTGCCGGGTCTGTTCATTGTCCTCCGTCAGGGTGAATACCACATCGTACGGAACCGTAATATTCCCTAACCGACGCAGGAAAAAACGGACCTGGTCATGGTAATGCAGATGTATGTGGACTAATACTTTCATGAGTAATTCTCAACATTCAACCAATGAATCCGAACGATAAAATATATTAACCAAGTGCATATTAGCAACAAAAGAACAAGCTGAAGGAATCATCTCCAACCTGTTCTTTCATTAGATGATAAATCCTTATCATTCAAGCTACGCTATTTCTTCATCAACGGATGTTGGCGATACTGATGATGTCGGCGAAGACACCCGCAGCCGTCACCGCCGCACCCGCTCCATAGCCACGGATCATCATAGGATCCTGGTAGCGTGCTGTGTTGATGATGATCAGGTTATTGCTGCCCCTCAAATCGAAGAATGGATGGGTTGGGCCCACCGCCTGCAAGCCTACACTGGTCTTGCCGTTCTCGAGTTTAGCGACGAAACAGAAGTGTTTGCCCTCCGCCTCGACAGCCTTGCGTTTCTCCTCGAACACGGCGTCGTAGCCCTCCACCTTCTTCCAGAAGTCGTCCAACGAACCCTCGAAGAAGTCGTTCGGGATGAAGAGGTTCTTCTCCACATCATCCTGCTCCACACGGATACCCGACTCACGGGCCAAGATGACCAGCTTACGGATCACGTCCTTACCGCTCAAGTCGATACGAGGGTCAGGCTCGGCGAAACGTGCCTCCATCGCCATGCGGATGGCCTTGCTCAAAGGAATATCCTTGCTGATCGTGTTGAAGATGAAGTTCAGCGTACCGGAAAGGACAGCCTCCAATTTCACGATCCTATCACCACTGAAGATCAAGTCGTTGATCGTATTGATGATTGGAAGACCGGCGCCCACGTTGGTCTCGTACAAGTACTTGATGCCACGCTTACGGGCGATGTTCTTCAGCTCCATGTAGTTGTCATAATCACCGGAAGCAGCGATCTTATTGGCTGCCACGACAGAGATGTTATGCAACAAAAGATCCTTGTATATGTTCGCGATCGCACCACTCGCCGTACAATCGACGAAGACGCAATTGTAGATGTTCAAATCGATCAGCGCCTGCTTGATGATCTCAGGCGTGGAGGTCTTGCCGCTCTTCAGCAACTCCTGGTATTGCGTCAGGTCTATGCCATCACGGTCCAGGATATAGTTGCTTACGTCAGCGATACCGATCACCTTCACCATCAGGTTGTTCTGCTTCATCAGCAAATCCTTTTGGGAATGCAACTGTTCCAGGAGGCTACCACCCACCGTACCCGTTCCGACCACGAATAGGTTCAATTGTTGGTACTCAGAGAGGAAGAAGGATTCGTGGATGCAGTTCAACGCCTTACGCAAATCCGCGCGTTTCACCACGCAAGAGATGTTCGTCTCGGCAGAGCCCTGCGCCAAAGCGATGATATTGATGTTGTTACGTCCCAACGCATTGAAGAGCTTGCCTGCGGTACCCGTCGTCTGCTTCATATTATCACCCACGATAGCGATGGTGGAGAGGTCTTTCTCAGCAGTGATGGAGCCGATAGCGCCCATGGACATCTCCTCGTCAAACTCTTCGCTCAAGAGGTTCACCACCTCTTCCGCATCCTCCGCCTCAACACCGATGGAGATGGAGCTTCCGGAAGACGTTTGGGACACAAAGAAAGGTCGTATATCACTATAATCCAGCGAAGCGAAAATACGTCCGTTCACTCCATGCACACCCATCATGCCCATACCTTGGATCGTCACCAAAGCAGAGTTCTCAATGGAAGAGATACCCTTGATGGTCTTCTCATCCTTCACATCCGTCGAGATCAGCGTGCCTAAGCAGTCAGGCTTCTCGATGTTCATGATCTGGATAGGGATATTCGCCACACAAGCCGGATGGATAGTCGGAGGGAAAATCACAGCGGCTCCAAAGTTACAGAGCTCCATCGCCTCCGAGTAGCTTAGGTGGTCTATTTTGTAAGCCTTGCGCGTCACGGCAGGATCCGCGGTCATGAAGCCATCGTTCGTGTTCCAGATCTCAATCTTGGAAGCACCCAAAGCGGCAGCCACCAAAGCGGCGGTATAGTCAGATCCGCCACGGCCCAAAGTCGTCACATCTGACGTCTCAGCGTCACTTGCGATAAAACCAGCGATCACCGTACGCTTGTTAGAAGAGGACGCGAATTGCTCCCTGATGAGTTTGTAGGACAATTCAAGGTCCACATTCGCCCCTCCCAACGAGTTGTTGGTTTTGATGAAGTTACGGGAATCCAAATATTGCGCATCGAGGTACTTCCCAACAAACAACGAAGCGATACGCTCTCCGTACGAAAGGATAACGTCTCCTGTCTTGTCGGTCAAATCCTTAATCAGATATACACCCTTCAGGATGTTCTCCAACTCCTCATGCAACGTATCCACCTCCTTTTTCACTTCTTTGCATAAAGATGCGGACATCAATTCATCGATGAGTTGGTTATGGGTAGTAATGATTTTATTTAAGGTCTCTGTATATGAAGCATTTCCCTGTGCAGCCATCAATGTGGTGTTCAACAACATATCGGTGACATTTTCCACTGCCGAAACAACAATCACAACGGGCTCACTAACGCCCTCAACAATCCTCTTGACTTGCTGCAAGTTCTTTATGGAGCCTACGGACGCCCCACCAAATTTCAAGACTTTCATACTTCTGAAAAATTATATTTATACGTTTTACACCGCGAAGATAGTCATTTATTCGATTTTTTTCCTTATGTTTGCGTACACTTTCTTTGGGAAATGAATGGATCCGCACTTCCTGAAAGAAAATCTAATACTATTTGGATCCTTAAAATTTATTGCGATGAAAAAGTTATTTTTAGCCGTTGCGATGGTGATATCGACAATGGCAGCAAGTGCGCAATCAGTTTCTGACTCTATCAGTGAGTCTAACAGTTCAAATCAAATGGCTTCTTCAGAGTCTTATAAACCAGAAGAGGGCAGTTTCATGATGGAGGTTGGCTTCGCGCCTTTCCATAGTGTAATTGTTGACGAGGAAGCAGGGACAAGAACGAATGGTAGTTTGGTTAACCTTCAAGGTGGTCTTTTGAGAGGCGTGTATGTCATATCGGACAACCTCCAGTTGAAATTGGGCTTCGACCTTAGCATCCACAAGGATGTAAATGACAATAACGAGAAGGGTGACGCTTGGCACAAGAGCACGAACCGTATCTCTCTCTTCTCCATCTGCCCTGGCATCAACTACGTGTTCGACGGAACGAACAAGTTGGCGCCTTACATCGGTGGTGAGCTCGGTTTCGGAATCTATTCCACAAAGGTGACCGACGAGTCTGAGAACAACAAGACAATCACGAAGAACGAAGGTGGCTTCAACACGTTTGGCGTGGCTGCTGTCGCTGGTTTCAACTACTACTTCGCTAAGAATATCTTCATCGGCGCAGAGGTGAAACTTGGTGTTGACATGCAGATTGACAAGAAGCTTTCTGTTGAGGCTGACGGAAGAACCACAACCACAGAGACGAAAGTCCACAGCTTGAACTTCCAACCTCAGGCTGTTCCTTCCCTCCGCTTGGGTTGGGCGTTCTAATCAATCATACGATTTTTTCGAACAAGGCTGGCTTCGCAAGGAGCTGGCCTTTTTTGTGCTTGGAGAACACGATATTTACTATTTAGGTATTTACGATTTACTATTGGGCCGTTTAGAATTTACTATTTGACTATTTACAATTTACTATTTTAGAGCCGCACTTATAGGCTTATTTGAAACATTTGCGGAAGAGCTTGCGGAGCGCCATGGACGGGTAGCCGTACACGATCGCCAGCAGGCAAAGCAGGGTGTTCAACAGGCTGATTCTAATGAAGTCCACCGTAGGCCGGAAGTGCGTGACCCGCTCCTCCTTGGAGGGATAGAAAACGTTGATGGAGATGCTCTTCAGGGGAATGGCCCGCCAAGCGCTACGCACCAAGAGCTCCAATTCCGCCTCGTAGCGGTGGCAGAGGGGTTTCATCCCTTTCATCCTTTGCAACGGGTAGAGCCGATAGCCGGTCTGGGTGTCTGGTAGGCGGATGCCGGTCTGCACGGCAAACCAGAAGTTGGAGAATTTATTGGCGAAGCTATTCTTCTGCGGCATGTTAGGGTTGAGGAACGAACGGCTGCCTACAACCAACGCATCAGGGTCGGTCTGACACGCCTCCGCAAAGAGCGGGAGGTCGCTCGCGAAGTGTTGCCCGTCCGAGTCCATGGTCACCACGGCGGAGAGCCCCAGCTCCACGGCCTTCTCGAAGCCCTTCCTCAGCGCATAGCCTTTCCCTCTGTTCTGCGCATAGGAGACCACATGTATATTTCCCGGCAATTTATCTAACAAGCTTTTGGCCGTGTCGGTGGAGCCATCGTCCACTACGATCACTGTTTCGCAATAGGGCTCGACGGAGGCCACCACTTGCAATATGGTCTTCTCGTTGTTGTAGGTGGGTATCAATACACCAATGCGCTTCGTAGCGAATAGTTGTTTGGTCTCTTCCGCCGTCATAAGGCTTTCCCTTTCACCAATAAATCGAACTTGGCATATATCTTTTCCTCATCGGCTATGACGGACTTGAACAGATAGTCCTCTCCGGCAGGGGTGTAGCGTGTCGTGATTTTCAGGAGCAGATCGTTCTTAGGCACGATCACGGTGATGAACTTAGCGTTCTTGACCGTCACCACCTGCGCCTCAACGCCTAGGATCTCTGTGGCGACCGCACGCATCACATCCACCAGTACCGCCCCTGGCACGATCGGATTGCCGGGGAAATGCGCCGCGAACACTTCATGGGCTTCGTCGAAGCGTAGCAGGTGTCCGAAGAGGTTCTCCTCCTTCGTGTCATAGGATTGTATGGTGAACATCTCTTTCATCATTTAGCCACAAAAAACACACCGACCATGATGATGCCCACGCCTATCCACCTTGTGACGGGCACCGACTCGTGCAGGAAGAAGGCGGAGGCGAGCAATGCGAAGATGAAGCTCAGGCATGTGAGCGGATGCGCCTCCGACAGCGGGTAATGGCGCAAGATATACAACCACAAAACCGTGGCAAGACCCATCGAAACGCCTGTGAGGGCCAGCCAATAATTCAGCAACAACTCCTTGAACCACTCCCATGTGAAGGCGAACTTATGCATCCTGGCCACGGCGAATTTCAGGAACACCTGCCCCATGGCCAAGCAGAAAGACTGCACGATGGATAGTAACAATAGCTTCAGCATGATAGTAGTGCGATGGAATGATCCTTGTCTTGGAAATGGTTATAGACTAATATATGTTTCGGCTGGGTCGCCTTTCCCTCCTTGTAGCGGATGTGGGCAGGTATCTCGCCTCGTTTCAGGCAGGTCGCCGCCACGTAGTAACCCATGGCGGAGGCGGAGAAGCCCTCTCCGAAGAGGTGCTTGTAATAAATCTGGGTGGTTTGCGGGAAGAGAGGCATTAGCCGACGGGTATAGACCTCGTCGTTCGTGCGGTCCGCATTGTATCCGCAGACCACAGCGTCCACCTCTTCACGTGAGATGTCCGCCTTGCCGAGAAGTGCCTCGACGGCTTGCCGGAACCGCTCGTCCGTAGGTTCGAAGAGCACCTCCAACCCCTCTATGCGGCAGAGCGTCTGTTGGGAGGATTGGGTGTTCAGGAGGAAAGCGGCGGAGACCTCACCGGCGAAGCTGCCCTCCGTGGTCGGGTGATGGAACATCGCTTCCGTCACCTCTTCGGCTTTCCAGTAACCGATTTGGTCGAATAGTTGGAAGTAGGCCTCCGTCATCTCGTCGTTGGCGCAGACCAAGGCGGAGGATATGTCGTTCAGCTCGAATTGCGCGAGCGCATCCTGCAGGGCACAGTCGAACGAGGTGCCACGGTGCGTGAACGTGTTGTTATATCCGTGGCATTTCAGCCTTTGGGCGATGACGGAACCGATCGTGTTGTGCGTGGACTGCATGAAGAAGGAGGGTGGCAAAGCCTGCTCACCGTCCCGCAGCATAGCGTTAAGGAATTTCTCCGTGGTCTCTATGCAACCCAAGCCTGTCCCTGTCACAATCGCGTCCAGCGGCGCCTCATACCCGTCGAGGGCGGTCATGGCGGAGGCGATGGCCCGTTTCAGCAGCCTGCCCATCCGTCGGGAGGCCATCGGGTCGATGAAGGCCTTGAAATCGGGCTCCACGGAGCGGAAATAACGTCCTTCCCTCCGTATCGGGGAGGTGAACCAATCGTCGCACAAGGACGATTGGATGGTTATTTGTGCCGCTGATTGTATATAGACTGCCATGGCTTAACTGATTTTAGAGAAGATACAGGAGGAGTCGTTGCCTCCGAAGCCGAACGAATTGCTCATCACATGACGCAGGTCTACGTCGCTCAACCCTTTTGTCACGGGGGTCAAACCACTCTCTTCGATCGCGGAAGAGAAGTTGAGGTTCGCCGGGATGAATCCGTTCGTCAAGGAAAGGATCGATATGACAGCCTCCACCGCACCGGCGGCGCTGGTAGTATGGCCCGTGAAGGATTTCGTGGAGGAGAAGGGTGGCACATATTCGCCAAAGACCCGTTTAATCGCCACGCTTTCGCACAGGTCATTGTTGCCCGTACCGGTTCCGTGCGCATTGATGTAATCGATGTCGGCGGGTTTCAGTCCAGCCTTGCTCAGGGCGCCGGTCATGGCGAGGAAAGGTCCTTCGCCCTCGGGTGAGGTGGCTGTCTGGTGGTATGCATCGCAGGCGTTGGCGTATCCGCTCAGTTCGCACAAGGGGGTCGCGCCCCGCTTCCGTGCGCTCTCGGCGGTCTCGATGACCAGGTAGGCGGCGCCCTCGCCCAGGTTCAGTCCGTTGCGGTTCTTGTCGAATGGTTTGCAAGGCTCATGGTCCAATATCATCAAGGAATTGAAGCCATTCAGGTGGAACTTGCTGAGCGACTCCGTGCCGCCCACGATCGCCGCATCCGCCTTGCCGCTCTTGATCAGGTTAGCGCCCATGATGAGGGCGTTGGTGGCTGAGGAGCAGGCGGTTGAGATGGTATACATGGCGTCCAGATGACCGAAGAGGCGGCCGATCTGCTCCGTGCCCGCCCCGCAGTCGTGCGCAGCGATATATTCCGTATGTTTTCCTTCGAAGAATTCCAGGTAGTACTGCTCACTCTTCTCCATGCCTCCCACGGTCGTACCGTTGACGAAGGCGGTGCGCACAGCGTCTGTCAAGCCAGACTGCTTCACAGCCTGCTGGAAGGCCACCATACCTAAGAGCGGGGTGCGGGTCACCACCCTGTCGGAGGGCAGGCGAAGCATCTCGATCATCTCCTCGTCGCTCATCGCCACCTCGCTGACCGGGAGTTCCGTGTGTGACGTGCGCAGATGGCGCACAGTGCCTATGGCGGGTTTGCCCGCACGGAGCGCGTCATAAACAGATTGCGTCCCGCAGCCTAAGCCGCAGATGATGCCCATACCGGTTACGACGATACTACCCATACAAAAGATTATTTTGTTCTGTTCTTGGAGATATAGTCCGCCATCGTAGCGACGGATTTGAAGATCTCTTTCCCTTCGCTGGCGTTCTTCAACTTGATGCCGTAGTTCCTTTCCATCAAGACAATCAGTTCAAGCGCATCGATGGAATCCAGGCCCAAACCAGCCACTGAAGGGTCACCCCCGTTGAATAGTGGCGCATTGTCATCAATACCATCAGGTGTCATACCCTCGAGGTTCAACACCTCGATGATCTCTTGCTTCAAAGTAGTTATCAATTCATTCATTATAAATCATCTTTTTATTTTGCCAACAAAGATATAAAAAAAGAAACGGAAAGGCAACCGCATGGTTGTAGAACGGCTTCATTTAGCGCATTGGATTTAATATAATATTTACGGTTTATTTACTATTTAACGATTGACGATTGATGGCGCCCCATCATCGGACTGATGATGGAAATGCAAATTCCTAATTTAGTAGGCATTAAACAACAAGTTCATAATTGGTTGAGCGTCCGCCCTCGTCAGTCTTGCGCAAGATGAGTTTCACGATTAGGTCTTGTATGTCACGCAAAGCCGTATCCTGCGAGCAGTGGTTAATCTTGGCATATTTCTGTGTGGTCAGTTTGCCCTCAAATCCGTCCCAAAGCCGATTGATGATCTTGCGTTGCCGCTCGTTTATCTCTGCGTCTTGATGATTACGCCAGAAATCTGCTTTCTGCAGAACCCTTTCAGTTGTTTTTAGAGAATATTTGAGAGCACCAAGTAATGCCTGCAGAAACCACAGTAGCCATGCGGTGATGTCCGTGTCGCCTTTTTGTGCCAGCTCCAATGCCTCGTAATAAGCTTTTCGCTGACGCATCATCTCGGAGGAAAGGCTATAGAAACGCTGACTGCTTTGGTCGGCGCGAGCCAGCATCATTTCCGTTATTGTACGAGCCATGCGCCCGTTGCCGTCATCGAATGGATGAACCGTGACAAACCACAGGTGGGCAATAGCAGCACGAAGTATCGGGTCGGTAGTGTCGTCATTGTTACACCAGTCGATAAATTGTGACATCATATACGGCACCTCATCGCTTGGCGGAGCCTCAAAGTGTACTTTTTCTCTGCTCATTGGTCCGCTCACCACTTGCATTGGCTCATCACCCACACGCCAATTGGCAACGGTTATCTTGTACCCATCGCTATAACCTGTCGGGAAGAAAGCGGCATGCCAGCCGAACAACCGTTCTTGTGTCAGCGGTTGGTTAAACGAATGCGTAGCTTCCATGAGCGAATTGACTACACCCTCAGTGTAGTGGTCGGAGCGTTCATTGCTATCAATCCCCAAATGCCGTGCCACACTGCTGCGCACGCTGTCGACGTTGAGGTTTATTCCTTCAATCTGCGACGAACCGACAATCTCGCTTGTGATGGTTTCCACTTGTTGCGACAGTCCATCAAAACCCAATGCCGACATACGCCCAAGCAACTGTCCTTGCATCGTGTGTACCTCTCCAAGAGGAGAAAGCAAAACGCGCGAGTCCCATTCAAATTTTGGAAATTTACTTTGTTGCCATAAATATATATTTTTCATCATTGTGTCCATTTTTTCTTTTTACAGCTAAAACTACGTTATTCTCCGCATTTTCGCGACAAATATACGTTTTATTCTCCGCAAATTGAACTTGAGATACAATATGATTCATTTATTGCATTGAATTTAATACAATATTTACTGCTTGTTTACTATTTATCGATTGACGATTTACTGTTCACGACGGCTCAAAACCACGTTATTCTCCGCATTTTCGCGACAAATATACGTTTTATTCTCCGCAAATTGAGTTTGAGACACAGTATGATTCATTTATTGCATTGAATTTAATCCCTTAAGTTCAGCTTCGAAAAGTTGTAAAATACGACAACTTTTTTACCTCTGCAAAACGTTCAACGGGTTCCAAAAGAAAACTCAGAAAACTCCGCGCAACGAAATAGAAAAGGCACTAAAAATAAAGGAGGCGTATTATGAAGACAAACAATCACAAAATCGTTGATTTCGACGCTGTTCTCGATGCGAAATTCGGTATGGAAGGTAAAGGAACCTATGAGAGCAGAGGAAAACGCATATTCCTTCTATTCTGGGAAAATCCTGCAAAACGCACGGAAGGATGCAAAAATGACACAAGCGGAATTGGCAGAAAAAGTTCAAACCACTAAGTCATACATCTCTAAGGTGGAAAACGGCGTCATCATACCGAGTGTCGGCACATTTTACAGAATGATTTCTGCATTGGGGATGAGAGTCGAAGTGGTGAAAACCGTCTGTTGATTATATAACCTGACTTCCTACGCCTTTCAACTCACAGGCAAACGTCCCCAAATAGTAAATAGTCAAACAATAAATAGCTAAATAGGAAAATAGCTGAATGGAAAAATAGTAAATAGTAAATAGCTAAATAGTAAATATACTCGTTTCCCACTCCCTCAAAGCCCCCTCACCATCCAAGGAGAGGGCGAACATCTTGACGGAGAGCTGTCCGTCCAAATAGTCACACCACCCAAAGATCTGGTTGTCCACCTCCTTCTCAGGCAGAAAAGCACACTCGGAGAGGGCAATGGCGGTCTTAGGCTCGAAGGATTTCGTCACGTAACAGGTGGATTCGCCCATGATTTTGTGGCGGATGGCGATCTCCCCCGTCACGATATTGGAGAGGGTGTAGACGAAGACGGCCGGACTTGGGAAGTAGTTGTCGGCGGACTGTATCGTCTGCTGGTAGGTCTGGTCATCGTCCAGCGAACCGGAGCGCGACATCAGTGCGACGGACCAATTGCGCTTAGGCTCCTCAGGGGTGAGCCCCAACTTGCCCATCAACAACTCCGCACCCAGGAAACCTGCCTTGCATAGGTTGTCCATCTTGAAGAACTTAGGGTATTGGAAGCCTAAGGAATAGTAGATGTTCGTGAGCCATGGCTTACCCTTCTCCACCTGGATGGGGAGGTTGTCTCCATTCAGCCTAACCTCCTTGTCGGAGATCGAAACGAACGCCTTCACATACGCTTTCATGACAGAATAAATTCGTTTACGACGTTGGCTACTCCGTTCTCATCATTGGTGGCGGTCACGTAGTTGGCGGACTCCTTCACCACCTCTTGCGCATTGCCCATGGCGACGCCCAAGCCTGCATATTTGATCATGGAGAGGTCATTGAAACCATCTCCGCAAGCGATCATTTCGTCTTTTGTTAATCCTATGATATTCAATAATTTACTCAATGAATACGCCTTATCGATGTTTTGTGGCATGATTTCGAGGAAGAAAGGCTCGGAACGGTAGACGTTCAATCGGTCGCCATACTCCTTGCACATATCCTGCTCCACCTCGGCGAGGTAATCGCCATCGCCCACCATCAGGCATTTGGTCACGGGTTTCGTGATCTGCGCCACGAAGTTGTCCACCTTGCGCACCGGCATCTTGTTGATGCGCGCCTCGATGGCCACGTACTGGTCCTCCTCGTTCTCCGTGATGATGGAGTCATCCTTGTAGGTGACGATGGTCACGCCATGCTCCTTGGAGGATTGGTAAAGCTTCGAGAGCTCGTCCATCGGCAGGACGGTCTCATAGACCACCTCCTTGGTCTGGTAATTGGTGATGACGGCTCCGTTGAAGGAGAGGATATAGCCGCCGAACTTGTCCAATTCGATCTCATCCGCAATCGGTACGATGCCAGGCGTAGGCCTACCGGAAGCCAAGACCACGATCACGCCATGCTCCTGCGCTTCGTGCAGCGCCTTTTTAGTCTCCTTGGTGATCTCCTTCTTAGAGTTGGTCAACGTACCGTCGATATCCAATACTAAAACCTTGTAATCCATGCTTTTATGTCTATTTGGAAGTGATAGCGCCCACTTCCTTCAGCTTCTTGAAATCCAGTTCGAAATTAGGGGTGAAGACATCCTTGCCGAGGCTCTCCTCGATCTCAGAGATCTTCCAGAACCTGCCGTCCACCACCTCGGAATGGTCTGGCTGCGGTTCTCCGTCGTAGGTGATGCGGTGCACGTAGATCATCTCGCGCTCCCTCGGGCTTTCCCAGATGTAGTTAAAGAGACGTTCGGGTTGGATGTTCTCCAGCCCCAGTTCCTCGCGCGCCTCGCGTAGCAGGGCGATCTCGACGCTCTCGCCGAAGTCGATGTGGCCACCCACTGCGGTATCCCACTTGCCGGGTTGGATATCCTTCCAATCGGCGCGTTTCTGCATGTATAGGTCACCCTCCTTGTTGAAGACGTGCAGGTGCACGGCCGCATGGAGTATCTTGGAACCGTTGTGGCACTCTTGCCGGGTGGCCCGGTCTATTACGTTGCCCTCCTCATCGATGACAGGGAAATATTCGACCATGAGAAATTTGAATTTTGAAACGTTAGTTCGACGTAGTCAATTTTGAATTAATTATACGATGCGCATGGGGATGCCCTCCTTCGCCAAGTATTGCTTCAGGTCTGGGATGGCGATCTCATGGAAGTGGAAGATGGAGGCCGCCAGGGCAGCGTCCGCCTTTCCTTGCTCGAAGACGTCCTTGAAGTGCTCCATATTGCCTGCGCCGCCCGAGGCGATGACAGGGATGGATAGGCTATCGGATAGCTTGGCGAGCGCCTCATTGGCGAAGCCTTGCTTCACACCGTCGTGGTTCATGCTGGTGAAGAGGATCTCGCCCGCGCCACGCTCCTGCGCCTCTTTCGCCCAGGAGAAGAGTTTCTTCTCGGTCGGCACCCTTCCGCCGTTCAGGTAGCAGGTCCATTCGCCGCTCTCGTCCAGCTTGGCGTCGATGGCCACCGTGCAGACTTGGCTGCCGAAGTTCTTCGCTACCTCCGAGATCAGGTCAGGGTTCTTGATCGCTGCGGAGTTGATGGATACCTTATCCGCACCTGCCCCCAATAGCGTATCCACATCCTTCAGCTCATGGATGCCACCACCCACCGTGAAGGGGATGGAGATATGGGCAGCGATGCGCTTCACCAAGTCCACGAAGGTCTTGCGCCCCTCGTGCGAGGCGGTGATGTCGAGGAAGACAAGCTCGTCAGCGCCCTGGCGGCTATATTCCGCGCCCAGCTCCACAGGGTCGCCCACATTTCGTATATTCACGAAGTTGATGCCTTTGACGGTCTGCCCGTCTTTGATGTCAAGGCAAGGTATGATACGTTTCGCTAGCATAATTCCAAGAAGTTTTTCAAAACCGTTTCACCCACCGAGCCACTCTTTTCAGGGTGGAACTGCACCGCATAGAAATTCCCTTTGGCAAGCGCGGCGCTGTATGGGTGGATATAGTCTGTCGTGGCGATGGTGTCTTTGCCCACAGTGGCATAGTAGCTGTGCACGTAGTAGAAGTACGGGTCAGCCGGCAAGCCCTTGAAGAGCGGGTTCTCCTTCGCCGAAACAGTGTTCCAGCCCATGTGGGGCACCTTGCTGATGTGCGCGTCAGGGATGAACAGTTTCACCTCCTCATCGAAGATGCCGAGGCACTCCACATTGCCGGAGGCCGCCTCCTCGGAGGATTTGCACATGAGTTGCATGCCGATGCAGATGCCCAACGTAGGCTGTTTCAAGCCACGGATCACCTCGTCCAAGCGGTGCTCACGGAGGTACTTCATCGTCGTCTCCGCCTCACCCACGCCCGGGAAAATCACCTTATCGGCCGCCTTGATCTTCTCGATGTCGCCCGTGATCTCCGCCTCCACGCCTAAGCGCTTCATCGCATAGTCTACCGAGAAGATATTGCCCGCGTTGTATTTAATGATCACTACTTTCATTGCGCCATCAGATAGGATTTGAATGTCTCGAATGTCTTAGGCAATTCGATGCTTTGTTTCTTACCCTTCATGAACTCCTGCAGCTTGGCTGGGATCACGACAGGCTCTCCGATGATCGCCTCCACAGTGTCCTTGAACTTAGCCGGATGGGCCGTCTCCAGGAAGACACCCACCTCATTCGGCTTCAGGTACTCGCACAACGCGCGGTAGCCCACCGCACCGTGAGGGTCGAGGAGGTATTTATGTTGTTGGTAACAATTCTTCAGTGTCTCACGGATCTGCTCGTCTGTGTAGGTGCAACCCGCGATGTCCTTGCAGATGGCCTCGTGCGAACCGTAGAGCGCCAACACGCGAGCAAAGTTGCTTGGGTCGCCCACATCCATGGCGTTGGCGATGGTCTGGACGGAAGGTTTCGGCTCGTATTTGCCGCTCTTCAAGTAGTTGAAGAAGATATCGTTGCGGTTGTTGGCCGCGATGAATCGGCTGACCGGCATGCCCATGCGCTTACCGAAGAGGCCTGCGGTGATGTTGCCGAAGTTGCCCGAAGGCACACAGATCACGATGTTATCCTTGATGCCCAACTTATGCAATTGCGCCACTGCGTAGAAGTAGTAGAACGCCTGCGGCAAGAAACGTGCCACGTTGATGGAGTTGGCGGAGGTGAGCTTCATGTGGTTGTTCAGGTCCTTATCCATGAAGGCGGACTTGACAAGCGCCTGGCAATCGTCGAACACGCCGTCGATCTCCAAGGCGGTGATGTTCTTGCCCAAGGTAGTGAATTGGCACTCCTGGATCGGGCTCACCTTTCCTTTCGGGTAGAGCACGTAGACGTGGATACCCTCCACACCGAGGAATCCGTTCGCCACAGCCGAACCCGTGTCGCCGGAGGTAGCCACCAGCACGTTCACCTCCTTCTGGCCCTCCTTCTTGATGAAGTAGCCCAACAGACGGGACATGAAACGGGCGCCCACGTCCTTGAATGCCAAGGTAGGTCCGTGGAAGAGCTCCAAGCTGAAAATATGGTCGTTGACGTGCACCAGAGGCACATCGAAGCTCAAAGTGTCATACACGATCTTCTTCAGCGACTCCGCGTCCACATCCTCTCCAAAGAAGGCGTCCGCCACCACGTAGGCGATCTCTTGAAAAGACATGTCCTTCATCTTATCGAAGAAGGAAGCAGGTAACTGTTTGATTACTTCGGGCATGAACAAGCCCCTGTCAGAGGCCAATCCCTTCACCACCGCCTCTTGCAGCGTGGCTTTGTCCGCTTGTTTGTTGGTACTGTAGTACTTCATATTATCGAATCAATTATTGCGCAAAAAAAATTCCGGCGCAAAGATACTCATAAAAAACGATATAGATATCACCCTTAAAACGATTTACATTCAATATCGACCATTTCCGGGAAGGAAAGATTCACAGGTGGTGACCCCATAAAGGATAATGATTTATCCCAACCCTCCTTTATATCCTCAGACCCCCAGACATTGACGGATGGTTTCCGTTATCTACACATGTCCGCTTGAATTTTTGCATATACTGAACTTTTTTTGTGATAACCAACAAATTCAATTAAATTTGCAAGCGATAATGAAAAACATGAATGTGAAATCCGTTGTTCGAAACGGGCAAAAAATATCAAAATGACTGAAAAGTATTGGGAAGAAGAGATTGAGACGATGAGTCGTGCTGATCTCGAAAAACTCCAGTTGGAGCGTTTGAAAAAAACAGTGGCGCATGCGTCAAACTCGCCGTTCTATAAGAAATTATTCGCGGAGAAGGGTCTTTCCGCTGATTCCATTAAGACCTTGGACGACCTGAAGAAGTTCCCGTTCACCACGAAGGAGGATCTTCGTAACAACTATCCTTTCGGACTCGCCGCTGTGCCGATGGATGATATCGTGCGTCTCCACTCTTCCAGCGGTACCACCGGTAATCCGACCGTGGTGCTCCACACCAAGAATGACCTCGACGCTTGGGCGAACCAGGTGGCGCGCTGCATGTACATGGTGGGTGTGCGCAAGTCGGATGTCTTCCAGAACACTTCGGGCTACGGAATGTTCACGGGCGGTCTCGGCTACCAATATGGTGCGGAGCTCTTGGGCTGCTTGACGGTCCCTGCCGCAGCCGGTAACAGCAAACGTCAGATCAAGTTCATCCGTGACTTCGGTACCACGGTTCTCCATACCATTCCAAGCTACGCTACCCGCTTGGCGGAGGTCTTCCAAGAGGAGGGGCTGGACCCTCGCAAGGACTCTAAGCTGAAGATCATGTGCGTGGGCGCTGAGCCTCACTCTGAGGAGCAACGGAAGCGTATCGAGGAACTCCTTGGCTTGAAGGCTTATAACTGCTTTGGTATGTCCGAGATGAACGGTCCGGGTGTCGCTTTCGAATGCCAGGAGCAGAATGGTCTGCACATATGGGAGGATATGGTGATCGTTGAAATCATCAACCCTGAGACATTGGAGCCGGTGAAAGATGGCGAGGTGGGCGAGATGGTGCTGACGACCCTCCGTCGTGAGGCGATGCCTTTGATCCGCTACCGCACACGCGACCTTACCAGCTTCATGCCGGGCGAGTGTCCTTGCGGTAGAACCCACAGGAGAATCTCCCGTATCAAGGGACGTTCCGACGATATGATGATCGTGAAGGGTGTGAATATCTTCCCGATCCAGATTGAACGTATCCTAATGAACTTCAAGGAGTTGGGTATGAACTACCTCATCACAATAGACACGGTCGGCAACAACGACGAGATGTTGGTGGAGGTGGAATTGGGTGACCTGCACACGGACGACTTCACGAAGCTGCAGTCCCTCACGAAGGAGATCACCCGTCAACTCAAGGACGAGATCCTGCTGACCCCTAAGGTGAAACTGGTGGAGAAGGGTTCTTTGCCAGTGTCTGAAGGAAAAGCGGTGAGAGTGAAAGATTTAAGGAAAAACCACTAATAGAGATATACTATGACAATCAACCAGATATCAATTTTCTTGGAGAATAAGTTCGGCAGGCTGAACGAGATTCTCTCTTTCCTGAGCAAGGAGAACATCCGTGTGATCGCCGCTACCGTGGCGGATACTTCCGACTATGGCATCCTGCGTCTCATCACCTCCAACCAAATCAAAGCCCTCCAGCTGCTGAAGGAGAACGGTGTGAGCGCCAACCTGAACACGGTGATGGCCATTTCGGTGGATTCCTCCATCGATAAGTTCGCCGAGACGATCCAGTGCTTCACGAAGGCGGGCATCAGCATCGAATATATGTACTGCTTCTCCATCAACCAGAAGGCGATACTCGTCCTGCGCACCAACAACATCGACGCAGCGCACGAGGTGATCCGCAGGTATGGTATGAACAACCTCTCGGAGGCGGAACTGAACAATTTGTAATCTATTAACCATAAAAGAAAAAGAATATGTTTGGCATTTCGGATCCCGGCATTTGGATCGTGTATCTATTGTCGATATTGTGTGTGATCGGCTCGATCATCTTTGGTGTTAAGTATTGGAATAAGGAAGACGATAACGATAAAGAATAAATAGTCATGGAGAATTTTTCAATGTATTTGATCGTGATGGTTTATTTCTTGTCCATCGCTTTTTTAGGATATTTGGGATATAAGAAAACAAAGGATTCGAAGGACTTCCTGATCGGTGGTGGTGAGATGAATCCTATCGTGATGGCGCTCTCTTACGGTGCCACGTTCATCTCCGCTTCAGCCATCGTGGGTTTCGGTGGTGTGGCGGCTACCTTCGGTATGGGTATCCAATGGTTGATGTTCCTGAACATGTTCGTGGGCGTGGTCATCGCCTTCATCGTGTTCGGACGTCCTACGCGCCGTATCGGTGCGAAACTGAAGGTGGGCTCGTTCGCCCATTTCTTAGGTGCGTTCTACGACTCCAAGAAGATCCGTATCTTCGTGGCGGCCGTGATCTTCATCTGCATGCCGCTCTATGCCGCCGCCGTCTTGCGTGGTGGTGTCTTCTGTATGCAACAGGTCTTCGGTATCGATTTCGACTTGGCTTTGCTGGTCTTCACGGTGATCGTCGCTTCATACGTCATCGCAGGTGGTATGAAGGGAGTGATGTACACGGATGCTTTGCAGGCTGTGATCATGTTCGTATGTATGGCTTGCTTGGTGTTTGGCGTCTACAAGGCGTTGGGCATGGGCTTCTCCGAGGCGAATGCGGCGCTTGGCGCTATCTCTGACCAAGTGCCTGAGAAGTTGGCTGCGGTCGGTCATAGAGGATGGACCTCCATGCCGGAAGGGGGCTCCCAGCAATGGTACACGCTGGTCACTTCCCTGATCATGGGCGTAGGAATCGGATGTTTGGCGCAGCCTCAGTTGGTGGTTCGCTTCATGACGGTGAACAGCACGCAGAAGCTGAACCAGGGCGTTGTGATCGGTTGTGTCTTCTTGATCATTACGGTGGGTGTTGTTTACCACGTGGGTGCGCTCTCCAACCTCTACTTCTGGAAAAACGACGGAGCGGTTTCCATCAACATGGTGGAGGCTTCCGATAAGATCATACCATACTTCATCAGCCGTGTCATGCCAGCTTGGTTCACGACCATCTTCATGTTGTGTATCCTCTCCGCCAGCATGTCCACGTTGAGCGCGCAGTTCCACACGATGGCTGCCGCCGCTGGTTCCGACATCTACGGCTCTTGTGTAGATGAGGAGAAGAAACGTAACAAGATGACGGTGATGATCCGTCTCGCCGTTCTGGTTTCCATCCTCATCAGCTTTATCATCTGCTTCGTGTTGGGCGAGGGCAATGATTCTCCGATCATCGCCATCTCCACCTCCCTCTTCATGGGTATCTGCGCATCGGCTTTCTTGCCATCCTACTTCTGCGCATTGTACTGGAAGAAGGTGACGAAGCAAGGTGCGTACGCCAGCATGTGGGTAGGCGTGGTTGCCACCCTCTTGGCGTTGATTTTCTTGCATGCGAAGGAGGCTACCGCTTTGGGTATCTGCAAGGCAATCCTCGGAACGGATGTCTTGGTGACAGATGGTATGTTGAAGTTCGTTGACCCTATCATGTTCGCCTTCCCTCTTTCCTGTATCACTATCGTAGTTGTCAGTTTGATGACAGGGAAAAAGCAGGAGGCGTGATGTCCGATTTCAAGTGTGAAAAAGTGCTCCCGTATGCCGACGGGGGAAATAAGACAAAACAGATAACGGAGATGTTCGATCATATTGCTGGGCAGTATGATCGAATGAACCGTTTGATGTCCTTGGGGCAGGACAGGGTATGGCGGCGCAAGGCGATTGATGCGCTGGAGGCTTGCCATCCCAAGCGTGTCTTGGACGTCGCTACGGGTACGGGCGACTTTGCCATCGCCGTGGCGGAACGCCTGAAGCCCGAGCGGGTGCTGGGCGTGGATCTCTCCCAGGAGATGATGAACGTCGGCAAGGGAAAGGTCGCCGAACGTGGCTTGTCTGACGTGGTGGATTTCGCCCAAGGCGATTCGACCGACCTACGTTTGGAGGATGCTTCGTTCGAGGCGGTCACGGTGGCGTTCGGTGTGCGAAACTTCTCCAGCCTCGAGAAAGGGCTGAGGGAGATCAACCGGGTGCTGGTCGGCGGAGGAATGTTGGCCATCTTGGAGATGACGGAGCCTAATAACGCATTGTTGCGCTTGGGGTATAAGGTGTACACCAAACTATGCCTGCCCGTTATGGCAAGGCTCTTCGCCAAGGACCTGAAGGCGTATGATTACCTGCCGGCTTCCATCCAAGCCTTCCCAAAGGATGATGAGATGAGGAATCTGCTGAAGATGTGCGGGTTCCAGTCTGTCGAGATAAGAAAATTCACCATGCAAACATGTTCATTATATTTGGCTTGTAAATGAAGAAGGTTCTGATCACCGGTGCGAACGGATTCGTGGGTAGCTTCATGGTCGAGGAGGCTATCCGACGTGGTTATGATGTCTATGCGGCCATGCGTGCGGAGAGCTCCAAGGCTAATTTGGAAGGCCTCTCGCCTAAGTTCATCGACCTGCCCTATGCGGATAAGAACAGGATGAAGAAGTGCTTGGCTGGCTTGCGCTCCGTCGTGGGGCAGTTCGACTTGATCATCCATACGATGGGGCTCACGAAGTGTAAGCATAAATCGGACTTCGACGTCGTGAATTTTGAATATACCCGTAACTTCGTGCAGGCGCTCATGGAGAGCGGTATGACCCCGAAGCATTTCATCTACCTGAGTAGCCTCTCCGCTTTCGGTTCGGGCGACCGTAAAACGTTGAAGCCGATCGAACTGACGGACGAGCCTAAGCCAGACACGGCCTACGGAGCCAGCAAACTCAAAACGGAGCGTTTTCTGGCCACTTTAGACACGAAGGCATTCCCTTATACCATCCTGCGTCCTACAGGCATCTACGGGCCAAAGGAGAAGGATTATTTCGTCATGCTGAAGACCCTGACGCGCCACCTCAATCCGGGCATCGGGTTCGAGCCCCAATACATCACCTTCATCTACGTGAAGGACTTGGTGGATCTGGCCTTCCTCGCCGCGGAGAAGAAAGGCGTGGGTAAGGCTTATTTCGTGGCGGACGGGGATGTGTGGACCTCCGACAACTACGTGAAGCTCTGTAAACAGTTGCTGGGTGTGAAGTGGACGTTGAACATCAAGGTGCCTTGCTGCATCGTGAAAGTGCTGGCGTTCCTGTTCGATAAGATCGGCGGTTTGTTCGGTGTGACGCCTACGCTGAATATGGACAAATACAATATCCTTTCCGCGACGAACTGGAAATGCGACATCGAACCGTTGAAAAAAGACTTCGACTTCAAGGCGAGGTATAATCTTGTGCGTGGATTAAAGGAGAGTATCCGTTGGTATCGGCAGAATAATTGGCTGTAAGGCTATTCGTGGTGGATTACTCGTATTCGTACTTCTCGATGAGGTACCATTGTTTGTTGATGCGGATGAAATTGAATTCCTCCTTCACCTCTTTGTTCCTGAAAACAACTATTTTCCTATTGTTTCCGTCCGATGTGGCCTTGAAGAGCAATATCTGTGGATATAGATCGGATAGGGAGAGGTGGTTCCAGTCCCTTGGCATAATCAGCTTGCGTTTGGTCTGTTCCTTCCCTTTCATGGTATTGATAGGGAAAGGGAAAACCGTATGGTTGATTTGGAAATCCTTGTTGCTTGAGAATCGCTGTATAAATTCGACAAACTCATTCTGATCAAAGCGTTGTATCGGAATCGTTGCCTCTGATGTGTAGCTCCATTTGTTGCCCTTCCTTGTGAAATAGGTCTTCGTGACATCCTTTTTCTTGAAATTGACGAGGACAGTCGTCCCACTATTCACCTCACCGAACTGTAATGAATCGACGCTCACAATCGCAAAATTCTTATGTATTTCAGCAGGATACGGGCTCTTCTTACTGCCCGAGAGCAATGAATTGATGATATGGGAAGACAACTCCTCTCCTGCCGAAAGCTGGAAAGAGCCTAGCAGGAAAAGCAGCGCATACATATATCTCTTTGAATTCCCTATCATATTAATCTCTGCTTTACAAGTGGCAAATTTAGGTAAAAGCATTGAAAAGAAAAAATTTCCTCCCAACGCTTTTGTTTTTACATTCAACGAGTTAATTGCGGATTAAGGTGAAATGGCCTTGGAAGACCCTGTCTATCTCCGGAATATTGATGAGATACCAATAATCAGTCGAAGGCATCTTATTACCAAGGTATGTTCCATCCCAGCCCTCTTCAGAACTTAACCCTTCGTATATATTTTTCCCGAATCTGTCGTATATCTTTATCGTAGCCTTTTCGTAACGGTCTAAGTTCACCACCATCCAATTCTCTCTACCCTGTACAAAGTATTCAGGGAAAATAAGGTCATAGGTCGGCGTCTCAAGGACGTACGATGTGGAACATCCTATTTCATTGGATACCGTGATGTTATAGGTCTTGCCGAACACGACATTGTTCAGTATGTTAGAAGTTGTCACACTCCTACCATCCCCGTAATCATAATAGAGCGGGAAGTCTCTCGATTCAGTCTCCACCTTGTAGGATGTGGTCCCGTATTCCTCGCAAGAAATGACATTTGGAGGAAGGTGAACACTCACTGTGGTGGACGCTTCTCCCTGGCACTTGCCATTGCGTACCACAACACGATAATCCGTTGTGACATCTGGGATAGCCCGATAGAAGGTTTGACCACCTATGGTACTTCCGTAATTATCGGCGGATGAAAGCCATCTAATCTCCGTATATGCTCCAAGATGGTCAATGTACAAATTCAACGAGTCACCCTTACATATGCTTCCTCCACCGATCAATGCGATATTGTCCACTGGCTCTGCCACCTTCACTGTTGTATAGACTGGGTCTACGCTACATCCATTTTCTGTGGTAGATGACACCTTGTAGCGGGTAGTCTTGGTTGGGGAAACCTCCATCTCCGATTCTCCTGTACCCAAGGTCACATATGCAGACTCACCCTCTTCCGCTGCTTCCCAAACGACAGAGGATGGGTTGTCCGAGGTGACTTTTAATGTCACACTCTCACCCGAGCATATAGAATCTTCCGGTGTAATCTGCATCTCAGATCCCTGGTCTACGACCACCACGAAAGAGCCGTTTCCACCTGCGCAATAGTCCATGGTGAACTCCATCGTGTATTCCGCTGATTCGGAAGGAGATAGCGTGAACGGATCTATCGAATTAGAAAATACAGCGTAATTGGTTTCGCCTTCCTCCTTCTTGTACCAAGTAACACTTTTAGGTTCTCCGGAGAAGTGAGCATCGACAATGGTCTCCTCTTTCGGACAGATGACGACTTTATCCGGCAGGTCGAAGGTGACCTTCCCCTCGACAATCAAATTCATCTCATCGGAGGTGTCGTTTGGACAAGCCTGACTACCCGTCGAAACAATTCGATAGCGGTAATCCTCCTCCGCTGTTATGGTCTTATCCGTTGTCAACTCAGTATCAAACGTGACGAACTCCTCCTCCGTCGGCTTTTTCCGCTGCCATGCGAGTCCCTTCACATTCTGCAACTGCGCACTGAGAGCGACATCAGTTCCCTCACACACACCATTTTCCGAAATGGCCAACGACAGACTAGGCTGTTTCTCCAGCTCTGTCTGGAACGTTTGTTGAAAGCTTGGACAATTGACTCCCTTGATGGACAGCTGATACGTGGTGTTTTCTGTCGGAACATCCGTCAACTCCAGTTCACTCGTGGTGAGCGTGTCCCCGTTCTTAATCCATGCGAAAGTGTTGTTGGGGTCCAATGTGGCGCTTGCCTTCAAAGAGACAGGCGTTCCCTCACAGAAATAGGCAGGTATGCTATCTATGTCGACATTGATCTTTTGCTCCACATTCACGGTAAATATATTGGAGTAAATCTCAGGACAAATGCCAGAGGATGATGGAGCCTTGATTCTATAATAGGTTGTGGTG
>Ga0310695_10005158_pt1 | contig 23082 bp, 16 predicted proteins | sample RumenRJG_04DNA_FD_203882 | JGI IMG/M metagenome (GOLD analysis project Ga0310695, IMG submission 203882) | Bovine rumen microbial communities from Lethbridge, Alberta, Canada - RJG_04 (v2) (version 2) | ecosystem: Host-associated > Mammals > Digestive system > Stomach > Rumen | place: Canada...
TATAAGAAATAACGGCGCACCAAGAAGTTGCGATACCGAAGGCCGTGTTCACAAGGGCCTCAGAAATACCAGTTGACAGGGCGAGAGAGTCACCACCACCACCGGCAGCCAGAGCCTGGAATGAACGAATCATACCGGTCACAGTACCAAGCAGTCCGGTAAGGGTACCCAGTGTAACGATGGTTGCGATGATCGGGAGGTTCATCTGCAGAGTAGGCATCTCAAGCTGAGTAGCCTCCTCGTGAGCCTGCTGGATCTTTGCGACCTTCTGGCTCTTCTTCAGAGAAGCGTTGGCACCGCTCTCCATATCCTTGTAAGCGTGAAGAGAAGCGAGAACAACGTTTGCAACAGAACCGCGCATCTCGTTGCAGAGCTTCTCTGCCTTGTCGAAGTCGTTAGCCTTCAGAGCTGCCTTGATGTTTGCCACGAACTTGGTGAGGTTCTTCTTACCGAAAGCGGTCTTCAATGCCAACCAGCGCTCTACAGTGAGGCAGAGCACGGTGAGCAACAGTGTGTGGATCACAGGCACCACATAACCACCCTTGAAGATAGTACCGAGGATGTTGACAGGAGCATTGGCGTTGTCGCCACCCTGGAAGTTGTCACCGTTACCAAGAACGAGATTGAAGATGCAAAGAGCTGCGACGAAGCACAATACAATGATCCAGAACGCACCTCTGATACCAGTGAAGCCCTGAGACTTCTTTGCAGCTGCTGGAGCTGCCACCTTTTGTGATGTTGCCATAATTTTGAATAATTTTTTGGTTTATAGTAAATTTAAGTTGTTATTTTGCTATTCTGTGTCTTACAAAAGACCATGCTTTCGCTACTAATCCTGCCTTATCGGCGGAATCCATACGCAAAGATAGTAATTTATGCTTGACTACGTGAGTTTTTCTTCTTGTTTAACAAATTTTTATTTCAATCGGGCGGTTACTTCTTTTATTCTACGCATGGCCTCCTTGATATTGTCGTCGCTGGTGGCGTAGCTCATGCGGAAGCAGTCGGGATCTCCGAAAGCATCACCACCAACCGTCGCAACGTGGCCTTCCTGAAGAAGATACATCGCAAAATCGGTGGAGTTGTTGATAACGGTCTTGCCATCGCTCTTGCCAAAGAAGCTGGAGCACTTGGGGAAGAGGTAGAAGGCACCCTCGGGGACGTTGACTTCCAGTCCGGGAATCTCACGAGCCAGACTCACGATGAGATCACGACGTTTCTCAAAGGCCTTGCGCATCTCCTCGACACAGTCCTGGCTGCTCTCGTAAGCGGCGAGTGCTGCCATCTGGCTGACATCGCACGTGCCGCTGGTGTACTGACCCTGCAACTTGTTGATGCCTTTGACGATCCACTCAGGAGCGGCAACCCACCCCAAACGCCAGCCTGTCATGGCATAAGCCTTGCTGACACCATTGCAGATGATGGTACGCTCCTTCATGCCGGGATAAGAGGCGATGCTGGCACTCTTGCCTATATAATTAATGTGTTCGTAGATCTCGTCGGAGAGTACAAACAGATCTTCATGTGCCAGGACAACCTTTGCCAGCTCGTTCAGTTCTTCCTGAGAGTAGACGCTACCGGTAGGGTTGCTGGGTGAGCAGAGGATCAGCATCTTGGTCTTAGGCGTAATTGCCTCTTCCAGCTGCTTGGCTGTGATGCGGAAGTTTTGCTCGAAGCTGGCACGAATGATGACCGGTGTGCCCCCGGCCAACTTCACCATCTGAGGATAGCTGACCCAGTAAGGAGCCGGGATGATGACCTCATCGCCGGGATTGACCAAGGCTAAGATCGAATTGCAGACGCCTTGCTTGCCACCTGTGCCAACAATGATCTCCTTATTGCTGTATTGGAGATGATTCTCCTTGTCGAGCTTCTCCGAGATAGCATTTCTCAGCGCCAGATAACCCGGCACCGGGGAATATTTGGAATAATTGTCATCAATAGCCTTCTTACCGGCTGCCTTGATATGCTCCGGAGTGTTGAAGTCCGGCTCACCCACGCTCATGTTGATAACGTCGATGCCCTGGGCTTTCATCTCGTTGCTTTTCTGAGACATAGCCAACGTGGCAGAAGGTGCCAATCGATTCAGACGGTCTGATAATTGTGCCATAGTGATTTCTTTAATATGATTTCATTTGCAAAAGTAAGCATTTTATTCGTGATAACGAAAGAATCATGCTTTTTATTTTCAAATTGAAATAATAATGTTACAAAAGAATTACCTACACATTACTTAATGTGCAGTTGATGTCCCATCCTATCACGCTTGGTTCTCAGATATTTGATGTCGTAGCGATTGGGCGTTATCTCGATGGGCACGTTCTCTACGATCTCCAGGCCGTATGCCTCCAAACCGACACGCTTGGTGGGGTTGTTGGTCATCAACCGCATCTTATGGACATGGAGATGGCGGAGCATCTGTGCACCACAGCCATAGTCGCGCTCGTCGGGCTTGAAGCCGAGGTGGACATTGGCGTCGACGGTGTCCAGGCCCTGCTCCTGAAGTTTGTAGGCTGCTATCTTGTTCATCAGGCCAATGCCCCTACCCTCTTGCTGCATATAGATGACGACGCCCTTGCCTTCTTTCTCGATCATCTGCATAGACTTGTGGAGCTGTTCACCACAGTCGCAACGCATGCTGCCCAAGATGTCGCCGGTGGCACAGGAAGAGTGGACACGAACAAGGATGGGCTCATCATCCTTCCATTCTCCCTTGATGAGGGCCATATGCTCAAGACCGTTGCTGGTCTGGCGGAACGGGATCAAACGGAAATGGCCATAAATGGTTGGCAGGTCCACTTCCTCACCGACTTCTATACTGGACTCTTTGCGGAGGCGATAGGCGATGAGGTCTTTGATCGTGATGATACGAAGCCCCCACTCCTTGGCTTTCTCCTGCAACTGAGGCATACGGGCCATGGAGCCGTCGTCATTCATAATCTCCATCAGCGCACCGGCTGGATACAGGCCGGCCAACTTGCAGAGATCCACTGCGGCTTCGGTATGACCGGAACGGCGAAGCACGCCATTGTCCTGAGCATACAGAGGATTGATATGACCCGGGCGGCCAAAAGTCTGAGGCGTAGATGCAGGATCCGCAAGCGCAAGTATGGTTGCGGCACGGTCGTGAGCTGACACACCTGTCGTACAACCCTCCAACTTATCTACCGTGATGGTGAAAGGCGTGCCCAACATTGAGGTATTCTCCTCTACTTGGTGCGGCAAATCCAACTCGTCAGCACGTGACAATGTGATAGGAGCACAAAGCACGCCACGCGCATTCTTGAGCATGAAATTCACCTTCTCTGGGGTGATCTTCTCTGCTGCGATAATCAGGTCGCCCTCATTCTCGCGGTCCTCGTCATCTACGACGATGACGAATTTACCATCTCTAAAGTCTTTCACTGCATCTTCGATGCTGCTAAGTTTGAAGTCTGCCATGTTATGATTCCTTTATTTGTTACTTACTCATCCGCAGAGACCTGAGACTCTTTCTCTGACCGGTGAGCCAGTTCGGCTGCCAGTCTCTGCTTTCTCTCTATATGATTGATAATGTTTGTGTCTGTAAAACGGATCAGCTTCAAATCTCGCAAGAGGCGGAGGCGGAAACGCCACATGCGGAAATAGAAGAACATGCCCAACGGCAAGATAAGCGCTGAGAGTATATTCAGCCACTTGCGCTCAAACGGGCGCGTATGTGCTTTCAACGTCAATATTGGATATTGATTGATCTGCTGCAAAACATAAGGATCACGCGTATTGGCCAGATCCTTGATGACCGCTTCGAGTTCTTCGTTCACTCGCTCTATCTCATGATCGGGACGATACTTAAAGAACACCTTGATGACATTTGGTGGTGCCACGAGCTTGTGGGCCTTAGAGTAGGCAACCACGTCCTTATTAATAATAAGGAGTTTGTCATGGTCCTCGGCATAGTTCGGTTCGCTGATGACCACTTCCTTGCCCTGGATGCTGCGCTTAGCTCTTAAACCTAACAAACGGCGGAACATGTCTCGCCAAGCATCGGCATTGAACACCACTGAATCATTGCAGGCCTTATATGTTATGAACACAGCCAAAGGTGTCATCACGACAGGGGCTAATGTACGGCCCATCCACACGGCCCACATGCCCTTGCGCGCCATCTGATAACTGGAGTTGTCGATGATATAGAACACGATAAAGACCAGCACAGACACGATGACCGGGACGCCCAGGCCTCCCTTGCGGATGATAGCGCCCAAAGGAGCGCCGATGAAGAAGAACAGCAGACACTGTAAGGCCAGCATGAACTTATTCTGCGCCTCGATCTGGTGCTCACGTACCGTTCGCTCGTTGTCATTAGTCATCATGCTTCTGAAATCCAAGTCATTGACGGCTGATTGGGCCTTGCTCAACGCAGCCGAAACCGCCATCTGCTTTTGTTCAGCTGGCGCCTTCTCAAAGACCTTGTCGATGTCAAACGACTTCGACATACCACGTTTCACGGCCAACAAAGAGTCTTTCTTGGAAAGGCGAACGTTGGCGAAATAGAAGGTACGGGCTTGATTATAAGAAACGCGTCCTATACTGTCATAGGTCTCATTGAGAGAGTCGATGGAGTTGATGATCTCCTTCAGACTCTTTCCTCGGGCATTGCCGGAAAGAGAAGAGGCATCGGTCAGACTGAAATCTGCATCAAAATCCAAATAGATGCGCTTGGAGATGAAACTCTCACGACGATAAGGCACCGAGGCGCTTCCTGCCAACTCCTGCGACTGCATATTTTCAAACCACTCACCGCTCCACAAGCTGAGCAGCAAGTGCTTCTTCTCCGCCGTAGACTGAATCATACCGGAGTCGGCAAGGATAATGGCGGCATCCTCATAGCTCGCTGTCATACGATACACCATGATGCCATAGAGCTTTCCCGTCTTCAGATTCTTCTTCTGCACATAGATATTGCAGTTAGGAATACCGTCATAGAAAACACCTTCCGGGATCTCCAGTTCAGGGCTCTTCTGCTTCATCGACAGAAAGAGTTGGGCCAACTTCATATTTGCTGTTGGGCCGATATTATTCTGAAACACAAAAGAGGTGACGCTGATCAAAGAGGTGATGACGATCAACGACCGAAAACTCTGCATCAAAGAGATACCTGCTGCCTTGATAGCTGTCAGCTCCGAACTTTCGCCCAAATTACCAAAAGTAATCAGTGAACTCAGCAAAATAGCCAAAGGCAGAGCCTGAGGTACCATCATCAGAGCCATGTACCAGAAGAACTGGGCCATGATGTCCAACGAGATGCCCTTACCGATCAAGTCATCGATATAGCGCCACAGGAACTGCATCATCAGCACAAACTGGCAGATGAAAAAAGTTCCGGCGAAAAGCAGCCCGAACTGACGGGCTATGAATATGTCGAGTTTCTTTATCCGAAAATTCATTTTTCTTTTTATTCACCAGCGAGACACTCCTATTTGTATATAAGTACCCCAGCCAAACTCAAGCCTTACGCTCGAAGCTGACAGCGAGATACTCCTATTTATATATAAGTACCCCCATCTATCGACTGCAAAGTTAATGCAAAAAAGTCAGAAAAGCGAATGTTGCAACAAAAAGTAGCCAAAATATTTGGAGGTTCAAAAACAAATGTGTACCTTTGCACTCGCAATTCAGAAATCACCCTTTCACGCGTGCTTTTCTTCTTTGCTGAAAATGATGGCGGGATAGCTCAGCTGGTTAGAGCGTCGGATTCATAATCCGGAGGTCGTGGGATCGTGGCCCACCCCCGCTACACTGAAAATCAAGGAGTTACGAAGATTTCGTAACTCCTTTTTCTTTTACCGGGAAAACAATGGGAAAACACAACTCATTTGAAAACAGCATGATACGCCACTTTCTATCACTCTTATTTTCTTCCGCTCCACAAAATCACCAAGTATCGTGCCACATCACAACAGGCGCAAATCCGTCAGAAATCTGAAACGGGAAAACAATGGGAAAACAAGGATTTCAGAAAACAAGCTCCAGACATTATTAATAATGGAACAAAAAAGACATGAGCCTTCTTTTGGCGATGTCTATCGCTCCATTTTGCGGATAGCATCTAAACTTCTCTTATTTGCTCTTTTCTTTCCACACTGTCCATAGCAATAATCCCGCTACAGCTACATCCACCACATTCCACATCCCCCTGCCGAATGCAATCTTGAAGAATGGCTGAAAAAGAAGCACCAATCCTACCCCTCAATCATTAACTTGTTCTATAACTTATACGAATCTTATTCGGTCTAAAGACTTTCGGGATCTTTCCCATATTCATTATCGCCTTCACCTTCTGTTATAGATAGGTAAACTCCATAGAACATACCAAAGGGCAACAGATATATTAATTGCCACCAACCACTTTTGCCTATGTCGTGAAGGCGCCTTGTGCTTACAGCGACAAGTGGGAGGATAGTGACTATATTAAATAATGAGATAAATAATGAGAAGAGCAGAATTATCGGCTCAATATCATCTGTTACTATAAGAAGAATGTAGGGCAATATGTTTCCTCCCCAGAAGAAGCACCAAAAGGATTTGTATTCTAACCTTGTTGCTCTTCCGTGGAAGGTAGCGCACTTCTTGAAGCAATGCTGTATCGCTTCAACAAAATTTGAAGGTGGCCTCATGCCACCTCTATTCATATTATGTAAATAATAACCTTTCATCATTTAAAGATATTGTTTATATTCACGTTCGTTCTGACAAGATGTAAGGTACCAATGTCTGATGCATCGTAACTTGCATTGTTATCTTCTACTTTAAGATTGGGATAGGTTATTTCCCCGTCATCATCGACACTTTCTTGATATTGATGAAAAAGATCTTTATACAAATCTTTCTGCAAATCGTTGACAATATCGTATGGCGTATATCCACCGAGCATTCCCGCTAGAAGAGCTAGTCCAACAAGAGCATTATTCTCGTGCAACTCAACGTCATCAGGGCTTATCTTTACCTTTAGAGTTGATACATCATACTTAATATAAAGATCACCGTTAAGCACTTCCCAGGTTCCGCTGATATATGTACGATACTTAACGTCCATAGTCATACCGTCCAAGTCAACATCCTTGACTTGACAGTCTCTCACTTCCACAATGTTACCATCGTTGTCGACATTGTCTTCAAAGTATTTAAATCTCTGATACACCTCCTGCACCTCCTTACTTTGGTCATCGTAACTGATGGTGACAGAACCTTTCCACGTTCCGTCAAGTTTCTCAGCCAACATCATATCGTTACACGAGGATAGCATTGTGACTGACACTAAAGCAATAAGCATTATGGTGCCAAATGTAATTCGCTTCATTTTTTCTATGTGTCTATTCTGAATTTCTATTCATCTTCCCTCCGTTCAGTAGATATTATATCATACTTCAGCAATTTATTCATTTTCCCGATAGGAACGATGTTGAATAGTGCATTTCCCTTATACATAAGTTTAAATATTTTATCACCTGGCACAAAGAGGCCCTTTGCAACTTTTATTCTCTCGGTACCGAATTTATCTGTACTATCCTTGATGCTAAATTTCTTCAAGCTCAGAACAACAGTTGAATCTACTTCTATACCACTAATATCACCACTAATAGATCCGTAAACAACATCTTCTATAGGATTAAAATCAGTATTAACCTTAAACCTACCCTCATAATGCCCTAATTTGTTCTTGTGTAATTCAATAGTTCCGTAAGGACCTTCGTCCTCAGACTGCATCCACTCATTACTATAGCTACCACTCCAACGATCAAAAGAGCCTTGATAATAGTTATTGGCGGCCAACGATTTCGAATTACTAATAGAAGTATGAGCGATATTCCGGTTCAATCCATCAACAAGTATAAATACCGCCCAAAAGCGAGGATCTTTGTATGGCTGGATAGTCAGTCTAACAAAGCCATCCTCTGGCTCTGGCAAGTCTTCGCCATATTGCTCCATCAACTTCATGTCAGCGTCAGATATTTCTTTTTCTACATTAATATTTTTAGTAATAGTATAATTGCGCACATAATTCTGCGCATCAACGAAGGCGTCATGCTTATTCATCCCCTTTTCAAGAAGATCTTTATAAAAATGCGACATAAGAAGACCAGTGGCATTATCATCAACTTTACAAAGGCTCATGAGCAGTGTGTTTGCGCCTGCTTTTTTAAAGCCTCGCTGCAGACCGAACACGCCATCTCCGGACACCTCACCTAAGCCAGTCTGACAAGCGGACATAACAACAAGATCAAGTCCGCTTAAATTTAGTTGTGAAACCTCACCTGCTGTCAGCACACCGTCTTCAGCACCTTTAGGTAATCCTAAACCAAGTATAGAATTAGCAGCACCAGCCAACAACAATCCAGAACGTGTAAGAGCCTTATCTTCCGCACTTCGATTTTCAAAATCAGAACTTTTCTGTAAGAAGTTTAGTCTCTTGAGATTGCTGGCTTTACTTTCATCCCAATAAAATCCATGTGTAGCTATATGCAACAGGTCATAGCCTATTCCAGACATTCTTTTAAACGACTCCTCTGTTCCTGCTGCTCTTGTTTCAAACTTATCGGGTATCCCTTTTGTATTTAGCATTTTGTCTATGTTCACGGCTTCGGTATAGGTTGCTGGCAATTCTGAAATACCGCCACGCACATTCAGCGATTTGACATCAAACGTCGTGAACAAAGTTTGTTCCTTTCTCATACTACTTTCGTCTTTTATAGAGCCTGACACTTCATCCTTAATGTCATTTAAATCTACCTTATACTTCAGTCCACCATAGACAGCAGCCAGTGAATAATTACCGTGTGGTTTTGCAATTACAAGTTGACGCGTTGACGATAGTCTAAAAATATTCCATTTGTCGCAAACGTATTTTGCGCTGTCATTCCAGAGTGGTAATGCTTCAATTCCAATACTATAAAAATCTCCTGTTGGAGCAAAATAGATGGACTTAACATCTTGCAGTTCATCAGCCATTTTACCCCAAATCTGATTAGACAGCCATGTTGTATAATACACATTTGTCTTATTCAAACCAACGGATGCATCAGTTTTGAGGATCCTGACAACCTTTGGATTTTTATAATTCTTCTTAATCAAATAAGCATTGTAAACAATACTATCAGCATCATTAAATGAAACAAACTCAATGGCTGCTTCCTTATCTCCAAGGACATTCTGTACATCTTGCCAATTTATAATATGTTTTGTCGCATGGTAATACTTTTTTAACTGAAGAGATAGTTCTTTTTCTTCTTCATCTATTTTCTTTTCAAGTTCAGTGATGGATTCAGTGTATTTTTCTCTTGGATCTTCATATTGCTTATTAATTTGTAATCTCAACTGTCTTAATTGCTTCAAATCATTCTTTGCAATTACATCTCCCTCTCTTTCAATAATGTCATTCATATCTTGCTCTGTACTTAGCAAAATACCTTTTGAATATAGAGCAGCATCATAGCCCAACTTTGAAAGAGGATCAAAAGATTTATTTACATCTACAAATTTCGCTATTTTTTTCTCAAACCATTCGCTATTTTTATTCCACAACAAAGTTCTATCGTTAGCTGTTAGATCTGAGAATCGGCTGTTAACATAACTTTCTCTAAAACTTGTGACATGCTGAGCCATTTTAGTGGCTGTAGCAATCGAATCGTTTGTCATTAACATATATTCTGCCAGCAATGCTTCAGCATCAACATAATTTTTACTATCTTCACCATAATACGCTTGATTCATTGATAGTGACTGACGGGCAAAGTAAATAGCATTTTTTATATCCTTTTGCTTATAAGCAGACAATGATTTATACTTGTACAAAACCGCCTTGACGTCTGCGTAAAGTGTATTGTTAACTTCTTGTTTATCTATGTTGTTTAATATGTCATCACAAATATGATTGACCTCCCTGTATTGTTCATCCAAATAGTATGTATGGATAAAGGGGAGATATCCTTTGTATAGAATGCATTTGCTATATGGGAATTCTATCTGCCTTAATATTGTGATGGCAGAATCAAGCAATGCAAAGCTCGAATCAAATTTTCCTTCAGCAGTACGGTATGAAGCCTTTATTGTTAACGCTTCTGCATATCCTTCACTAAATTGGCAATTTATATGACGATAGGTACTTATAGCTTTGTCTATATATTCATTAGCCCTTAAAGAGCGGCCCATCTCCATGTAGGCACTCGATATGTTTTTAAACAATCTTGCTATTTGAGCACTTTTATACCCATTATGATTTTTAGAAATGTCTATAGCCTCTTCATAATAACTAATTGAAGACGATATATTTCCTAATTTATAATATACATCAGCTATTTTACCCAATAAATCCACATATTCGTTGTTTTTTTCATAATCATTGAAATTTGTTTTCGCTTCGAGAAGAACTTTAAGTGCTTTAGGTTCTTGATCTAATGATCCATAAACATCTGATAATAATGAGCAGAACGGTACATCAGAGTATACGTCATTGTTATCAACCAATTTACATAATTTCGAAGCCTCTTCCAACTTATTTAAGGAAGTTAAGTTCTTTGCTTTTTTTATCAAATATTTGCTATGAAAATCGTCACGTTCTGTTAATGAGTCTATTTTCTCCGAGCATTTATAGGCCTGATTATAAAGTTCAGCAGAGCGATAGCAATATTCTGCTCGATTGAAAATATCGAGCATAGTTTTATCATGAAATTTACATGATGTTTTTACTAAATCATTTAGCACTTCATCTATTAGAACAACAGACTCTTTTTTTCTCCCCACTTCAGTAAGTTCAAAGGCTACCTTCGATAACTGAGAAAGATAACTTTCACTTTCTTTGCCATCAACTTGCCCTTTCACAAAGAGTAACTTTTCTGCATACTCTAATGCTTTGGGAGCTTGACCTAAAGAATGAGAAATGTCCTGTAAATATTGTAAGCACCTTGTATTCCATTGGTTAAACTGCCCCAGTAATTTTTGGAATATTGGCTGAGCTACTAAAAGGCAGTTTTTAGCATCATTGCTTTTGTATATTTTCAAATAAGAAGAAGCCTCCTTTAGTTTCAAAAAGGCATACCAACAATTATCAGTGCCATATTTATCTGCAAATCTTTTTTCAATTTCCTGATAATATTTGGCAGCACTTGCATAATAGTGATGCTCAAAGCAACCATCAGCATAACTAATTAAAGAGTCTTGTCCATCTACTGCATTTCTTGCTATGGGAGTAAAATCATAAAAGAATGAAATATCTTTATATAGTGATGGATCCTTTTTTTTATTTTGTTTTTGAAGCGCATAAGCTTTCATTAAGTCTATGATAAGTTGGTCTCGCGTATAACGGATCTTTTCATTACATAGATTATAGTATTTTACAGCATTCTCATATCTTCGATTTTTAAAATTTTCTTCTGCATTCCTTTTCAAGGAATCCATCTCTCTTACATCTTCCGCATTTAGATTTTTTGCATATTCAGGAATTTCAAAATAAAAAGTATAAGGAAGTAATTTCAATTTGTTACTCTTCTGATAGGAATTAACCAGCCACATTAATGGATATTCATACCTATCTACGTCCCGAATATTCTCATCAAGGTTCCTTGCATCAGGAACTACTTCCAAACTATAACTTTTCACAAAGCAGACGTTTGCTTTATCGTATTTCCCCTTTTTGTAATATTCAATCCCTTTTTGTAACAGAGAATCTGCCGAAATTCTATTTTTTGTCATAGCTATACTTCCTTCCAATCCACTCAATAGCATATTTCGTAATGGAGACTTTTCTATTATGCTCTTAGCCTTATACAAATAATATAGTGCTTCGTTTGGATGATAAGAAGAATATTCATTTCCTATCCCCCACAGATAATCAGCATAGAGATAGTGACTTTCGCCATAAGTATTTTTCATTAATTTGGCTTCCGCAATATCTCTGTCAATATCTTTAACGGAACTGTCCGCATCTAAAACTTTATGTAATGAATCAAGTTTGAAAGCATAGATTCTGCGGTCAAAAGGCTGGGCTTGATATAGTTCCTTGGCCGTTACATCATAGCCATGTGGGATATTGTAAGAAGAGATAATTCTCTGTGCTTCTTCATGTTTACCCATATTATAAAGGATGTAGGATATCCAAGCCTTTGGAGAGTTTAATATTCCCATCCAATAGTCCCAATCATGTTTATCGTTTAAACTGTCAACATAATCTGACTGCTTAAAATAATCAAGGGCTTCTTGCCCTTTGCCTTGTTTTAACAAAGAGATTCCTATTCCATACAACGAATCGCTACATGCCATCAGAGAGTCATCTCTAATGGCACTCTCTTTTAAAGCTAAATTACTATTCTCAAAATTAGTGTTCAGATATTGTCCATAAACACAATTGGTCACTAAAGTGACGAGCAGGATTGTTAAAATGCGGAAATGTGTCATACTCCTAACAGTACTAATGTTCAATATAATTACGCTTATTATCAATCGTTAGCGCCTTAACAAATGCGTTGTATATCCTTCGGCTAAGTCCCACAAAAGCTACCATCACCAGAACGATGACCATGTCAACGTAGATATTCCATTTTGCAAAAAGGAAATAGGATAAGAGTGAGATGCCTGGAATATAGATAAAAGAAAGAAGATTGAGCATAATCCTTGATTCGGTAAGGAATATGCGAGTTTTTTCTCCACGCGTTTTTACAAAGATTGCCACAAGACTAAACAGCAGTTCATAAATGTAACATAGAATAAAGCCGATGACAATTGAAGCTACAGTGGAGACATATACGATATCTTTATGTTCCAACAACGTAAGCAGAGAATAAGCTTGTATCTCTACTCCTGGCATCTTTCCTAAAGGAGTCAGATGCATGTCCTGTTCTTCTGTCATAGTACCGACAAGAACTATTTTGTTTTTGAGCAGAGAACGGTTAGCATATACCTTGTCGAAAGGAATGACACGAAAGACAACAGGACTATAGTTGATGACTAAGTTCTTTTTGCCATCAGCTTTTATGCCAACTTTCTTTGCAACTTGTGCCGCGAATGATGATTGTTTGCCCAATGTAGACATCTGTGTGATAGTCAGGTCTCTTATTGTAGAGTTCTCCATGTTGTCAGTAACATTCGCATATCCCTCCGTTATGGGAATGACATCTCTAAAGTAAGAAGCAACTAAAGCGCCAAAACGTTTGTGTTTCTCGTCATAATTAGTCAGTTTGTTTGTAAAAACCGCTTTCGGGGACACTTCCTCCACAGCTTGCTCAAGGATAACATTACCTTCAAGATCGTCTTTTTCCCCTTCGAATATTAGGTCTACACCGATTGCTTTAGGCTGTGCGTCATTAATTTCTGTAAGCAGATTGCCAATGTCTGCCCGTGAATGCAGTTCTGTCATATCCACAATGACAATACTTTGACAAGTGTCAGCCTTAATATATTTATTCTCCAAAGAGAAGAACAGATCAGTAATAGAGATATTCTTCAAGGCCTTTGCCACAGGACTCAATGCTGGCGTCTTGAAAGTTATTACCGTCAAGAGCATGACTATCAGTCCCGTTAGCAAGGTGACGAAAAGATGGTCACGATGGAATATAAATTTTATTATTCGCATACAATCTCTGTCTAAAAATTTTATGCTTCTGCTTCGGAAGGCCTTCTATAAACATAAGGAAGACCTAAAATTCTCGTCAATTTGTTCAAGAAGCAAGATGCTTCGTAACACAAAGTAGAATTCTTTGTCAAACCAAAGTGCATTGTAACCAATGAAGATGCAATACTGTCCTGGCTTACTGAATCAGGCTTTTGCATAATACTGTCTTTGTTAGCCGAAACACTGTCTTCTGCTATACCGAGGCTGTCAAGGTCACGGAATGATGTTGCTGCACTTTGCATATGAGTGCTTCGCCCTGCTGTGTTGGGATTCCTTTTCATCAGGATCGCAATGTACTGTGGCGAAACCGTCTTTATGGATGCTGATTTCCCTGATAACAATTGTTTGACGTTACCTTTGGCAGCCCCCTTGATTGTACACATTTGCTTTGCTTGCTCGTTGATTAATACTATCCGGGATGCGTCAGCTACTGTCAAGGTTGTAGCAGCTGTCAAGGTCATCTTCGGAGTTACGCTTTTAGTTTTTCCACCAACTGTAGTCGTAACTTTTCCTAATACGGAATAGACATGATATGCCTGAGCTGAAGCAGGCACTGTGAAAAGTGCCAGCAAGATAATGAAAAGAAAGTGCTTCATAACTATATTCCCTTTAATTGGTTAATTTTTTTATTTAGATGCATAAAGATGTAGCCTTCCCATACCAAGCCAAATATTTTCTTTTCGGTAAAATAGCGTAAAATGGGCAATAGTAAGAGTAATACTAATGAAAATCCCAACATTGGCAACGTATATTTTAAAGGAAGCATTATCATATTACTCGCAATATTAACATCCGTATAACAGACATTACAACAGTAAGAGCACAAATGAAAGGTTATTGAATTTATGTTTAATGAAATATATTTAATACTAATAGTCCCAGCAATAGCCATTAGGACTAATAGTAAAATAATAGCAATATAAGATACATATCTAACCAATTCACTATATACTTTTGTCATTTTTTGCCAAGGCACACTATATACTATAAAAATTATCATTAAAAATATAAATGTTGTTGCAATTCCATAGTATACAAATACAGACCAATCTATTACAACAACAGGCTTGATATTGAAACATATATACACCCAATATAAAAATGTTACGCTAACATAAAGAGTAATTACACAGAACAAATCTTGAAAAAAAGAAGACATAGCTTCAAGTATGGGTATGTTCCCAAGCTCTTTGTTTGATAATAAGCAATAATATGCTCTATAATATTCCTTTTCCATATCACATGGCTTATATATTTTAAAGTCGCAATATGAAATCTTATCCTTATATGCTTCTTCTATTAAGTCTTTATTATTTCTTGTGTAATTTCCTATAGAGTTTTCTACAACTTTATGAAATATCAGTCCTACAACAAAGCAAGGCATTGCCCATAAGGCTAATTCTTCCGTACTTTTTGGTAGCCAAGGTACGAATATGAAAGACAGTATAGCACCAATGGTCAGATAGTTGAGAAAATCGTAGAATCCAATAGAAGTCGATATACCCATAATCTGTCTTTATAAGCCACGGCTCCTATGGCGGTGTTTATACTTTTCTCGTTAATATACAAAAATGAAAAACGTAGAGCCAGTCTGATGCTCATTCCACGGTGTAAAGGCCTTCGCATTGCTCAAATTGTCTAAACGAGCAACGCTGAAAGCCCCACGTAGATGTATGTATAACATATCACCAACTATAGCAACTAAGTCACTATGCGGTGAATGTTTATATAATACACCATTAGAGGCGTCCCCGTTGCATTGCTTCTGACAATTTGTTCGAAGTTGCGAAGTTCTTACACCGTCAAAGCCAAAGCGTACAGTTACGCCATCATTATGTATATGTTCCCCACGATCAAGCCGCTTCTCATATGCAACTCATCCCACCCGCTACGGGCTTCTGCTTTGGCGGACGTCCACAAGGGACGCACCCAGCGTTCGACGGACTGCCACAGCCTGCATCAGCCGGTAAGGTTTCGGACGTGGTTAACATTGGCAAATTTATGAAGAAATATTGAAAATGCAAAATAATAAGAAAGTTTTTTTGAAGTCAATGAGAAAAAAGATGTTTTGCTTTGCTGCGTGTCTCAAAGCTCTCTAAAATCGATAAATTTTCCTCAGACCACTTACAGACCATGCAGAGGTCTTAACAGACCTCATAGAAATTCTAAAATATCCTAATAGACAATAAGTTATTATTGCGTTATATTGTAAAATTGAAACTAAATTCCTATTTTTGTGAACGATAAGAATAGAGCCGACCCTAAATAGAGCCGACTTTTTTAGTATGAAGCAATTGATTAGACATGGATAAAAAGGAAAGAGAAGCCATCAGACAAAGGAGAGATGAAGCCATTGCGTTTGTGTCTGCTGAGATGACAGGAAAAAAGAAAAGGTATACCGCCTTCGTAAAGGAGATCGAGGGTACTTCTTTGGAAGGGGGCGCACCGGGAATGGAGAAGTTGGGTGCTTTGATGTCGAGATGCCTACCACAAAATTGCAAAACGATGCTTGAAACTGCCTTCCGCGTCTTCTTCGGTGATGGCATCGGAAATGAACTTGAAGACGCATTCAATGCCAAGAACTATGACAACCTTGCCCGGGAATGTGTCGTCAACCGTAGAACCATTGCGGTCAGTTATGACGGGAACATATCAGTTACCGACAAGAAAGAGGAACCGTTCGATGGGCTGTATCTGGATATGGAGGAATATGAGAAACTGAAAAACAGCATTCCGCCGATGATGCGGCAATCATTTATCGATACTTTGTCCTTTATGTTTGAGACAGAGGCGGAACTAAAGGAATACATGACGGCCATGAACAATTGCATCATGTTCCTTTACGTAGTCTTGGGCGTAAACGTCCCGACCATGTTCGAGAATCTGCGGACGATCGTCCGTGAAGAAAAAGACGAGACTGCCATCTTCGCCTACTACTATATATTCAAAGACAGGGGACTGCAGAAAGTGGCAAAGCTGCTGCCGTCCATTCTGCTGACCGGCGAGGCAGGATACCCGGGACTCGGGATATTCAGTGGGATCATCGGCAATTTTGTCTCTACCTCTACTGCCATGGGCATTCATGACAAAAGCTCATGGCGGGAAGTGATGGATGAGACAGACAGTGACGATTTGTGGAAAGAGGTGGCTAACGCTCTGCGCTATGCCGAGGATAACCATGGGCAGAAGAAAGAGTTGGTGTCATTGGAAGACATGCTGAAAGACGACACACACGGAGAAATCATGCTGGCGATAGGACAGTTCACAAAAGAGTATGACGAGTCCATTGCAATGGCCTACCTGCTCATAGCACTTGAAAGGACCAGCTGCATGAAGAGACATTACCCCTTCTCCACCTTTGTTGAAGCTGTCAACAAGCGGTTTGGAAAAGAATACACCTATCAGAAAGCACAGAGACGCTACAGTGAAATCAGCAGTATGCCCGGCATGCTGAAGGAGAATAAGAGCAGCATGAGGAAAGCTAAGAAGATCATTGAGGAATGGAAGGAGGTATTCCTCAACTGCAATGCCGGTGATTCTTGACGGCCAGCAACATGCCATTATACATATATTACCAAGAGGGAAAAGCAATGGACTCACAGAGACTCCATTGCTTTTTTTGTTGCTGTATAAACTGTACAGAGGCTCAATGACATTCTATTTTTTGGTACAAAAAATTAAAGTGCTTTTCATTGTACCAAAAAGCCCGGAAAAGCCTGTTACCTTTGCAGCGAAATTTAATCTTATTACTACCACATGAAACATGTATTTACTTTCGAGACTTTATTGCAGACACCTGTCTGCATGATGACTGGAGAGCAGCTCGCTTTCCTTGTAAGTAACCTGCCACTGCTCAACAAGCAAGGTAACAAAGCATCCTCGGATGAGGAGTCACCGAAGCCGCGTCGCCTTGTCTATGGCATTCAGGGCATCGCCGACACTTTCGGCTGCAGCATCCCTACGGCCAACCGCATCAAGAAGAGTGGCGTCATCGATGATGCCATCACACAGGTGGGGCGCAAGATCGTCGTGGATGCTGATCTGGCACTGAAGCTTGCAGCATCCGCTAAAGCTAACGGCACTGCAATCACCAACTCCTGAAGACTATGGCACAATCAAACGAAATGAACGAAGTTGCTATCCGCCCCGACGCACTCATGGACAAGCCCGTCCATGAGTTGCCGGCGGACTACCTGATGGCAGAGGTGTCGGAGATTGCCGACATCATTGCGCAGGTGATGGACTGTTCTGAGGATATCGTCATCTCCACGATGTTTGCGGTGGTGTCCGGTGCGGTGGGAACGAAGGTAAGCGTGTTTGACGGCAAGTACACCAATATGCTCAATATCAACGTCTGCCATGCGGCTCCACCCGGAAGCAACAAGACACAGCCGGTGAGTCTGCTGGTAAAGCCCTTGGAAAACATCAGCTTGCAGAAGCATCTTGCCTACAAGGAGGAGAAGCAGCGTTGCCTGGAGTTGAAGGACACGACAAACATGCCCAATCCGCAGATTCTCTATGTCTCCAATCCGACACCCGAAGCCATCAACAAGATGCTGGCATGGAACCCACACAGACTGTTTGCCCGCCGTGATGAGCTCGTGGGGTTCATCGAAGACTTAGGTGGCCGTTACAGCAATGGCAGCGGCGGCATCCCCGACTTCCTGTCCATCTTCACCAACGAGCACATCTCTATCATCCGTGCTGGCGACGAGCCGCTGATCATCCCCAAACCGTATCTGACGGTTGTCGGAGGAATACAACCGGGTATTCTCCCCACGATACTGGGTAAGGAGCAGATGATAAACAGTGGTTTCAACTACCGCTGGCTCTTCGTCGCGCCGGAGATAAAGGTAACGCTTGAGCGGTCGCTGACAGGTATCGATCCGATGGTGCTTGACTACTGGGAACAGCTGATCATGAAGTTCCATAACATCGCACCGATGACATTCACCTTCGATGACGAGGCACAGCTACTTCTCAACGACTACTTCCGTGAGATAAGAATGAAGAAGTGCGAGGGAAATGATGTCTACATGGACGAGGTGCGCGACAAGCTGTTTATCTATCTTGAGAAGTGGGCGGCGATAGCCACGCTGCTCCATGGTGATGAGATTGAGTTCTTCGCCAACATACCCAAGGAAGAGATGGGCGACCACTTCGTCAACGACACGCCGTGCAAGCCTGTCATCACTGGCGAGGCAGTAGCGTTTGCTATCAGATGTATGCATGTCTTCGAGGGATGGGCGCAGAAAGTTCACGGGATGCTGCAAGCCAGCGATGTCCCGCGGCAGATTACCCTTGGCGATGCTGTCCGCACCCTCAACCGGTTCCATCCCATCACGAACAAGACAAAATTTGCTGAAAGTTGTGGAATGACACGCGAGCAGCTGTACAAGTATCTGCCGAAAACCAGCACACAGTCCGGTCTGTCCGATGATACAATCAACAACTCCGAGGTTACACCTCAAGACGCTGTAAATGCCAATGAACAAAACAATTAGTGGCAGTGTAACTGTAACCCTGTAACCTTTCACTCCTCTACAGCATGGAGGAATAAATCTAACGACGGTCGTGGTTACACGGTTACGGTTACACACCTCTGAAAGGCAATGTTTATGGGCGCTTACGGGGAATACGGGTGTAACCCTCACAGAAAACAATATAGTAAACATGATGAATAAATCCATATTCGACAAGACCATCACGGTCTATAACAACGCCTACGACAACGTGGGCAGGAAGCAACTGCTGTCAGAATTTCTTTTCGGTGACGATCACCGTGAGGAGATAACACGGATACGTGCCACTGAGGACAAGACCATCCGCTCAGCACTCAAGCGGCAATTGCCATGCGCCACCGTCAGTGGAGTCTTTGAGCCGACACGCTGCAGCAAGAATTTAAAGGAGCACTCCGGCTTCATCTGCCTTGACATAGACGGGCAGGATAATCCGAACATCCACGACTGGGAGAGTTTGAAATGGCAGCTGGCTGCGATACCGCAGATCGCCTACGCCTGTCTGAGTGTCAGCGGCAAGGGGGTGTTCCTGCTTGTACCCATCAAGTATCCGTCATGCCACAAGGGACAGTTTCTGCAACTCGCCGATGACTTCTCCCGGATGGGCATCATCCTTGACCGTAACTGTTCAGACATCTGCCGGCTCAGGACCAAGAGTGCTGACGACCGTCCCTTCGTCAATGAGCATGCGCTCGTGTATAATAAGGTAAAGGTCACTGAACGTCCGAAGCCTGTACGTATGTCAGACTTCTCCACAGAGGGAGATGGTAATATTATCGGACAAGTAGCTCGATGCTGCAAGGTGGTAGCGGAGAGGAATATTGACATCACCTCCACCTATGAAAACTGGATAAAAGTAGGTTTTGCCCTTGCCAGTCTTGGTGAGAGTGGCAGAGAATTCTTCCACTTATGCAGCAGCCAGAACGAGAAGTATGACCGGCGCGAGACCGACCGAAAATTTGACAGCTTGCAGAGAGGCAACGGCGGCATTACCATTGCCACCTTCTTCAAAATCTGCAAGGATTATGGCGTCTCACTTTATCACTAAATCGATGAGCAATCTTTTGAAAGTTGAAGGGGGCAAGTTATGCCGTTTGTCATGACAACGGCAACTTGCCCACCCTTCAAGGGATGGGATCCAGTTCGCTCGAAACTCGCTCTCTTTATCACTTTGTATATAAAACCAACCTGATGATAACATGAAGAAAAACACACAAAACAAAACGGAGTTCATACAGTTCCGTGTGGACTCCACAGTGAAGGATTTGGCGAAGAAGATCGCCAACGAACATTTCGACGGGAACATGAGTGACATGTTCCGCTACTCACTTTATCACTGCAACTTCAGTGGTGCCGGTGACAACGCCGAACTCGACCGCTTAGGAAATAGTTTTACACGTCTTAGTGACGACGCGTCTAAAATGCTGGCAGCTGTACATGATGATTACATCAACCAGAACCGGGAGTTGACCCGGATCGGCAACAACCTCAACCAGATAGCCTACCATGTCAACGCGCAGGCAATGTCCAGTCCAACACCGGTGACACGCCAGGCAGCGGACAACTTGGATGTTATCCGGAAGGCGATGAACTCTGCCCGAACTGGCAACGCCAACATCTGGAAGAGAGTGAAAGACTATTTTACCACAGTACAACAACCATAGTCTGACCACGGCATGGTCATCACATGACCGGACTTTGGTCATCTCCCGACCATGGTTTGGTCATTGTCTGACCACAGTCTGGTCACCACATGACCACCGAATAGTCAAAACCAATAACTCATAGATTATGATTATCAAGAAACTCCAGTCCGTCCACGGTGGCGTGTTCCCCGGGGCGGCTTACAACGAGAAGAAGGTTCTGGAAGGAGTCGCTGAGCTTGCTGGCTATGCCAATATCGACGGCAACTTTCTGCATACCTTGCGCACGCTTCATGGCGTGGGCATTGACTGCAGCAAGGAGGTGGAGCGGTATCTGCAAGGCCGCTCTGAGACCTATGGCAACACCCGCTCAACGCAATGGCAGCTGCATCTTGCCCTATCCTGCAAGGGACAGGAGAAGAACAAGGAGCAGCTGGTCAGCATAGCCCACGCCATGATGCGTGAATACGGCATGGGCTGTCAGCCGTACTTCATCTACTTCCACCATGACACGGAGAACAACCATGTGCATATCCTCACAACAAGGATAACCGAAAAAGGACGGCTGTTGTCCGACCATCACGACTACCGCAGGCTCAATGCCGCACTCAACCGGGTCGTCTGCGAGGACCAGCAGAATGACATCAGACGGATGTTCGGGTACAGTTTTACTACAGAGGGACAGCTGATGAACATCGCACGTGGGTTCCACTATAAGACCAGCGAGTCGAAAGAGGACAGCGGTGTGCTGTCGTTCTATCATGGCGGTGCCGAGACCATCAGAGTCAGACGCAGTGACATTGAGGCACGGATTGCCGAGGAGAAGACAGACAAGCGCGACATAGCACGACGGGAGGAGACCGCCAAACGCTTAAAGGCCATCATCATCAAGTACAGAGAGTTGAGTCTGAAGCAGGCCCCTTATAGTGCTGATGACCAAAAAATGAAATCGGAAGGCAAAGAGGAAGAACATGCCAAGACCAAGAAGGAGTTGATGAAACGAAAGAAGATCAAGATTCTTCCTGAAGTCAAGAAGCTGACCGATGCCAAAGGCAAACCGCTCTCCAAGCTGGAACAGTATCAGATGCAATGGTTCATCGACGAGCTCCGCAATAAGTTCGGCATAGCTGTCCATTTTCAGAAAGACAAGAACGGCGTGGTCCGAGGCTATGGGATCGTTGACCATAATAATAAGGTGGCACTCAACGGCAGTGAGGTGATGAAGCTCGCTGACATCATAGGTCTCACTCCTGCCCACTCCCAAGGAAGAGGGAGCAAGACGACCGTCAAGGAAGTTACCAAGGTACAAAAGTCTACTTACTGGAAAGTTCGACCGTTTGGTTCTTCCTCTCCCGGTGGTAATGGACCTGGGGCTGCTCCCAAGAAAACGGTAAAGGCTACAATCTATCGCCCTGACAGCACACTGGACATTTACCGGCCCATGTTCAAGGCAAGGGCTTGTTCTGTAAATGGCAAGAACATTGTCCGCATGGAGTTGGACGGCAATACGTACGACCATGCCATCACCGATAACCAGACGGAATGGTATTGCAAGGCGCCGGCTGAAGCCCATGACGACATCGCTATCCGACTGGCTGTGTTCTACTTCTACAAGGAGATTTACGAGTCCTACCGCCGGCAGTTGGCAGAGGCGTATGTCAAGGTGGGTGGAAACGCATTGGAGTTGCCTGAGGGGGACGTAAGGTGCTACAAACTGATGAATGGATTGTGGCGCGTGGCTTTCGACAGTAACGGCAGCACCATTCATTACGACCTCACGGACCAGGAGAGCCGGATGATGAACAGACTCGACGGCAACAAGGCTGCGTTCAACGAGGCAAAAGTGTGCCTCTTCAAGGAGCATGTTGCCCGTGACGAGGCTAATGCCATCGTGCGGAACCTTAGATATGACGACATTGGTGTGTATCCGAGTTACGCAAGTAAGGATGATGCACCGGACAAGATAGCCTCGTTTATAAGTCAGCATCAGCAACTGATGCAGAGACTGATGAGTGTCCTCACACATAATACCGGAAACGGCTTCAACCGTGAGTTCGAGGTAGGCGGCAGATGCGGCCGCTGGGACGACATCGATGACGAGCGTCGCTTCAAGGGCGGCATGTCAATGTAGAGAACAAAAAAGTATTCACCAATAAACTTATAACCTGAGTTCGGGATAAGTTAAGTTTCTTGTATAGAAACGAATCTTACTTTCATGGACGTGATGATTCGGTCCACAGCCAGATAGCTATGAACAAAATCCATTCATGTAAAGAAT
>Ga0310695_10005159_pt1 | contig 23081 bp, 18 predicted proteins | sample RumenRJG_04DNA_FD_203882 | JGI IMG/M metagenome (GOLD analysis project Ga0310695, IMG submission 203882) | Bovine rumen microbial communities from Lethbridge, Alberta, Canada - RJG_04 (v2) (version 2) | ecosystem: Host-associated > Mammals > Digestive system > Stomach > Rumen | place: Canada...
TGCATCGTAGTAGGGGCTTTCTGTCTCAAAGAGCGTTGGTTCCCATTCCTTTATTTTCTTGGATTCAACGGCATAGCTTGTACTTATCAACTTCTTCAATCCATAAGCCTCAAAGTTCTGTGCAAAGAATTTGGTGAAGTTGCTCCACTCTGGGTCATCACAGGGCAGTAGCACCGTCTTGCCGCGAAAGACATCAGGGTCAAACTCCAGATAAGCATTTATCTCTTTCTGGATATCGTTGTACTGCGTGTAGAACTCATCGTTCTTTGCAGTCTTCGCATTTGCTAAGTTTGTATTTGCCATAATGCAATTGATAGTTTTAAGTTCTGCATCGACTATCAATCGCAGACGCACAAAAAAGCGTGATGCTCCTTATGCGTTGAACTTAGAGGCATGCCCAGGAAGGAAACCCCATCTATCCAATAAGAATGCATCACGCCGATGGCGCGAATGCATTGCTAATATTGGATAGAATGGAGATGCCATTACCTGACACCCCGCAATCTCTATTACTTCAGAGCGTTTTTATTTCCAAACTGTTTCCTGGGCATTTTGGTTCAACGCGAAATAATAGCAAATGCTTCTTTGTTAGTCCGGATTTCTCCCCGAACCAGTTGCAAAGATACGAAATAAATAGGATATAAAAAAGAAAAAAGCAATAAACTTTGTGCAAACAAAAAATACTGGTCTATCGTGACAGATGACAGATGACAGTTTTGAAAAGTGTTGGTATGGAATTGTATATGGTAGTCTTATATAGTTGTGTTAATACTAATATATAATAATTTAAACAAATTAACATATAGAGTGCTTATATCAATTGGCGCGGCTCTCGTTTAGAAACTGTCATCTGTCATTTGTCATCGCAAATCGGCGTTGTCATTCAATAACCCTGCCTTATTTGCCAATAACCCTGCCTTATTGCGCGATACTCGTGCGTTATTGAAAGTACACAAAGTCACTTGATTCGCTTTGCTAATATTGCAGGGCTGTTACGACGGTCCCATATATCAACTATCCATATGGTTGTCTTGGTGGTATAATAGATGAAGTAATAATTCGTGTTAAGTGAGATGGACCGATACTTACGTTTACGGTTGGCTAATAGCATCTCAGGGTGTCCTATCTCAGGATGCTTAAGCAATTTTTCACCTTGGTCGCTAACGCGCTTGATGAATTTGTCTGCAGACCGTGCTCCTGCATATTCAGCAAAGACGGACACAATCCTTAGAAATTCTTCACGTGCCTGCTTAGTAAACTGTAGATTCATAACGACTCACAATAGACTGAGCTTCCAATAATACTTGTTCCCATGAGAAGCCCAATCCCTTATCTATTTCCTGTTCAGCTTGGTCAATTCTAGCATTCATGTCCTCCAGATTGCTAGGACCGACAAGTGGCATACCAGGCCAATTGTCAATGTCATATCCCAATGTAGAAACATCAGCACGCATTGATGCCCCAACAGGTTCCGAGGCCATAATGCCCAATTCCTCTTTGTTCTCGTCTTTTTGCTTCATCTTATGAAAAAACACTTTCTTGCTGCAAAAATATGAAATAATTCCGATACTTCCAAATTTAACAGCAGGAAAAGTCCAGAAAGTTAGAAAAGGAAGGTAAAAAAGTGGCGGAAATGTTTGGTGGTTTCGGATATTTTTATTAATTTTGTAGCATAAAAAAAGGCGGTAAGCGGCTGGCCGAAGTATTCAGTCGCATAGTATCTAATACCACAAAAAACACGACAAAAGGTATGATAGAACTTTATCTTTCAAAGGTGACCGAGAATTCGGAAACCGAACAGGCGGGCAAGATGTACGCCCGCGTGAGTTACAAACAGACGATGAGCGTCCAGGACATGGCTCACCACATGGCAGAGCACAACACCATGTTCTCGGAGGGTTCGATCACGGGTATCCTCATCGACTTCGTGAAATGCGTCCGTGAGCAGGTGCTGATGGGCAACACCGTGAAGATTGACAACCTTGCCATCTTCAAGGCTACCGTGGAGGCCAACGCACTGGAGACTCTCTACGACGCAGAGGCCGACAAGGCGGCATCGGCCACCATCGGCACGCTGAAGGACGGCGACAAGACCGGTGCTGCCGTGAAGACCATTAAGCTGTTGGCGCAGTCGACCGGTGACTTCACCCGAGACGAGCTGAAGAAGGACGTGAAGCTGGCGTGGACCGACAAGACCAAGGCTGAGATTGCGGCTGCCAAGGGCGGTTCTGGTTCAGGGTCTGAGAACGACAACGTCAACAACAACGACAATGGAACCACGAATGGCGGCGGGTCTGGTAACGACAACACCACCAACAACACCACCAACAACGACAACAATGGTGGTGACAACGGAGGCAACTCTGGCGGAAACGCCGGTGGTGACAATGGTGGAGACGGCGACAACGGCGGTGGTGGCCAAGACGCTGGCGGCGCAGATGTTAATTAGCGCATTCGCTAGTGAATAGTGAATAGTGAAACGCTACGCTAGTGAAACATGATGAAACTCCGATGCGGATATCCTGCCGCATCGGGGTTTTTTAGTTAGAGGCTGCATCTCAGAAAAATCCCGCTCGAACTTTGTTCGCTTGCAAAAAGCAAGAAATAAATTTGGTTTTTCGTTCGATTTGCACTACCTTTGACCTGCGGTCTTAGGTACTTTCGCTCGACAATAAAAATAAAAACTGTGTTTTTTTTTGTATTGTGCTCGCTTATTCGTACCTTTGAGACTTTATCTCGAAGGTAGGCTGCATCTCAGAAAAATCCAAATAAATTTGGTTTTTCGTTCGATTTGCACTACCTTTGCAAAGTCGTAATCGATAACGGCGAAATACTATCAATAATTAGGATTATAAATGTCACAGCTTGAACCTCTCATTGCCGACCTTGCGCTGATTCTGATATGCGCAGGCGTTATGACGCTTCTTTTCAAGAGCCTGAAACAACCCATTGTCCTGGGGTACATCATAGCGGGATTCCTTGCCTCGCCCAATATGACCTATATGCCCAGCATTACCGACGGGCACGGCATTCCTGCATCTGGCCCTCGGTGCTGCCTTCATCGCTTACATCATTGGTAATACCATGCCGAAGTTAAGCCTGTACGGCATTTTCGCCGTGATAGCCGTTACGCTCTATATCCTCTTGTCGCCCAAATACGAGAGGCGCAGCAACCAATTGACTCAGGCGTTTACTGAAAATCTGAACGCGAAAAAATAAACAATTATGAAAAAGATGATTACTTGGGTGCTCGCTGCCACCCTTATCTGCAGCGCAAGTGTACTGACTTCCTGTAAGGATACAAAAGCCAAAGAGGACAACGCTGCTCCAAAAGTAGAGAGCACAGAACTGATTCGCACCAGCCAGAGCTGGGACGGTGTGGAATTGCCCGACTACTTCCAGGGACGCCCCGAACTGGTGGCTGTGAAGTATGTATTCCCCGCAGGACAGAAGTTGGGCTGGCACCACCATCCCGTGATGAACTACGGCATCTTGGTGCAGGGCGAGTTGACCATCATTGGACAGGATGGCAAGGAGAAAGTGGTACATGAGGGTGAGCCCGTTGTAGAGATGGTGAACACCATCCACCACGGTGAGAACCGAGGCAAGAAAGATGTCATTCTCTACATGTTCTACCTCTCGCAGAAAGACCTGCCCTTGGCTGTACAGCATCCGGAGATTCCACTGGAATAGTATCCTTGCAGCTGAAACACTATCAATATGTTGACTAAAATCATCAGGTATTTTCTTGAGAACAGAATGGTATGTTGCATATTGTGTCGTAAGAAACCTTAAGGAACTATTGTAATAGGAAAATTGCGAAATAAACGGGTGAAAGCGTTGGTGCTTTCACCTTTTTTGTTTGTCTTTGCAAGCAAAGTGGGTTGTTTTGGATTTTTCGCTTGAAAACGCGCCTTGAATATTCTGCAAGGTCATTTTTCGCTTGAAAAACCGTCTTGAATATTCTGCAAGATCATTTTTCGCTTGAAAACGCGCCTTGCAAAGCCTGCACGGAAGGGGGTATATATCTCTAACGGAAAGAAATTTGTTGTGAAATGATGAGCAATAAAGACAATAAGTGAAAGAAACATAAATAAAAAGTTTTTATTCGTTTGTTGTTGTTGTTTGTTGTACCTTTGCAGGTATGAATGCAAAGAATAACTATAAAATCATTAAAACACTGATGGCCGTCGCGCTGCTCGTTATGGGGCAACAGACGGCTATCGCTGCAGATAACGACTCCATTCCAGCCCCCAAAAAGGCGAAGGCTAAGATGGAGTGCTGTGAGGACTCGACAGTAACAGACCATAAAGACCCTTACCATAAGGTGGTGAAGGATGGTGGAAGCATGTGCGAGGGAATGTTTACCGTTCGTCATATCAAGGACGATTGGTATATGGAGGTGCCCGACTCGATGGTGGGACGCATGATGCTGGCAGTGACGCGTTTTGCCAGTGTGCCACAGGGCTTTAAACTGTTGAGTGGCGAGGAGGTGAACCGCTCGACGGTCTATCTGGAGCAGTATGGCAAGAACCTGTTGCTTCGTGAATATGTGCAGACTCAGTTTGCCAAGCCTGGCGACCAGATAGGTACGGCGCTGGAGCAGTCGGTGGCCAACCCGATAGTCTATAAGTTCGAGGTGATAGGTCGTAATCCGGAGACGCAGGCACAGCTTATCAACGTGACCAAGTGGCTGATGAGTGACAACAAGGTGACCAGCTTTACAGCCAGTGACCGTACGATAGTTGGGGTGGGGGCTGTGCAGAACGACCGTTCGTTCATTGACACCATCAAGACTTATCCCATCAATGTAGAGATACAGACCCTTCGCACCTATGCAATGAACAAGGGTAAGGTGCCTGCCTCGCAGAGTGGTTTCGCCACCGTTGGACTGACCACTTCGCTGGTGCTCCTGCCTCCCAAGGCAAGGCGCCCACGTCTGGCTGACGAGCGTGTAGGCTTCTTTGAAAATAAGGTGCTCCAATTTACGGATGATAATGCGCCAGACCATGACGCCATTATTTCACGCTATTGGCTGGAGCCTAAAGATCCGAAGGCTTATAAAGCTGGTAAGTTGGTGGAACCCAAAAAGCAGATAGTGTTCTACATCGACCCTGCAACGCCCAAGAAGTGGGCGAAGTACCTGAAGATGGGTATCGAGGATTGGAATGTGGCCTTCGAAGCTGCTGGGTTCAAAAATGCTATTGCGGCTAAGGACTGGCCCAACGACCCATCGATGAGTTTGGATGATGCCCGCTTCTCGGTGGTTCGCTATCTTCCCTCTGAAACGGAGAATGCCTACGGACCTCGTATCGTTGACCCTCGCAGCGGTGAAATTATCGAGGCACATATCTGTTGGTATCACAGTGTGATGCAGTTGCTGAAGAAATGGTATATGGTGCAGTGCGGACCGTTGGACAAACGGGCGCAGAAGATGGACTTCCCCGATGAACTGATGGGACAGCTGATTCGCTTTGTCAGCTCACATGAGGTTGGTCACTCCCTGGGATTGCGCCATAACATGATAGCCTCGTATGCCACTCCTGTGGAGAAGTTGCGCGACAAGAAGTGGGTGGAGCAACATGGACATACCGCTTCTATCATGGACTATGCCCGTTTCAACTGGGTGGCTCAGCCTGAGGATAAGGTGGGCGAGCGTGGACTCTTCCCACGCATCAACGACTACGACAAGTGGGCCATTAAGTGGGGTTACCAGTGGCGTCCGGAGTTTAAGGATGCCTATGAGGAGAAAGCTGCCCTGCGTAAAGAGGTGACAAAGGCGTTGGCTAACCCTCGTCTGCACTGGTCGGGTGATGAGGGAAAGAGCAGCGACCCCCGTTCGCAGACCGAAGACCTCAGCGACAACCAGATGAAGGCAACGGAATATGGCATCAAGAATCTGAAGCGCGTGGTGGCAAACCTGATGAAGTGGACTGCCCAGTCTGATGGACAATATGACGACCTTGGCGAGGTGCACAAGATGGCACGTGCCCAGTATCAGCGTTATTGCATCCATGTGCAGCGATATATCAACGGACGGTATAATAACAACTGGCCCAGTGAGAAGAGTCACGAAATAGTGCCTCGCGCTTTGCAGAAAGAGGCTATTGCCTGGATAGGCCGTAACATGATAGATGCTCCCTTGTGGCTCTATCCCCAAGAGATAGTTGACCGCCTGGGCATTGATGCCGTTGACGAGATACAGAACCGCCATCTGACAACCATCGCTATGCTGTTGTCGCCAGGCATCATCTATAACATGCATAAGTCGGCACTTCGCTCCAGTGACCCCTATCCCGTAGAGGAGTATCTGGAGGATGTATTTGCCATCGTTTGGAAGCCCATCAATCATAAGGATGAGCGCCAGAACCACTATCTTCGTCAGGAGCAGCGCTCCTACGTCCATTTTGTAGGAGCCATCTTGAATCCTACGGAAAACGATAAAAAAGCTGGCTCGGCAGCTTCCCTGCGCAGTGATGCCATTCTTTATGGCGAGCAGCATCTTGACAAGATTGAGCAGTATTTGAAGGCTCAACCCACTGAAGGTATCAATGGGCGTCACTATCAGAACTTGTTGTTGCAGATTAAGAAGATTCGTGAGAAATACGAATCAGGAAAATAAAACGAAACAGAGCTGGAACAAAAACTCCAGCCCTGTTTTGTTATGCATCGGCAAAGACTTTACCGTTGTCGAGGGTAATCTGTAGCTTCGTGTATTCCGAGTGGAAATCGTTTTGCAGACGATCAAGGTAGCGACGACATTCCCATTTGCACATGGGCAGGTCGTGAAGCAGGTAGTTGCCACAGGTTTGCGGCTCTGTGGCAGGCACCTCTGTCTGTGTGAGAATCCACTCCAGACATTCGATGGTAAGCTGGCGCATATCCTCAACAGTATAAGTACCCACCATAATGATATACATGCCTGTAAGACAACCCATCGGACCTACATAGACCACATCGTCCTTAACTCGCGAGTTGCGGAACCAGGTGGCCATGAGGTGCTCTATGCTGTGCATGGCAGCTGGGGCAACGGCAGGCTCCTTGTTGGGCTCTGTAATGCGCAGGTCGTATGTGGTAAACCCTTTATCCTCACGCGAAACGTAGATGCCTGGCTTCAGGTGAGTGTGGTCGATGGTAAAACTTTGTATGACTTCCATAATTTTGCGGGCTTCGCCCTAGTGAACAGTGAATAGTGAACAGTGAACAATTACAGGCTTTGCACAAATGTCTTGGTTACCTCGAAAGAATTCTGGGCAATGGTGTCCCAGAAGTTGTGATACTGTGAGGCATCTGTGTCGCGAAGGGGAATGTCGCTGATAACACGGAACGAGATGAAAGGTACCTTGTTAATATAGCAGGTCTGGGCAATGGCACACGACTCCATGTCGACAGCCTTAGCCTCTGGGAACAGTCCGACGATGCTGCGCATCTTCTCTTTGGTATCCACGAACCAGTCGCCCGTAACTACAAGTCCTGCATGGATCTTGATATTTTCATTATTCACTTTCAGCTCCTTGCTCTTGCGAAGCAGATAGGGGTCTGCCTGGAAACGGGCGGGCAATCCCTGTACTTGTCCGTATTGTGTGGTGTCGTCAATCGCTCTGCCACAATATACGTCGTGATAACAAAGCTCACTGCTGACAATAACATCCTGAATGTTGATGTCGTCGCCATTACCACCAGCACAACCACTGCTGATGATGACATCAGGGTGGAATTCGTTAATCATCTGTTGAGCACCCAAGGCTGCATTTACCTTGCCGATGCCACATTTGCGGACGACCACGTTGCCGTCGTCGAAGAGCTGTTGCAACTGCCACAACTCCTTGTCCATTGCTACAATAATGCCTATTTTCATAACTTTTGTGTCTATTTGTGCTGCAAAGATACAAAATAAATGAGAAATGAGAGATGAGAAATGAGAAATTATTAGTAATTTTGCCACAAATTTGTAATAAGATAAAGTATGAAAAGTTTGAAGCAGTGGCTACCTGAGGTGTTGGTAGTGATCATATTTGTAGGAATATCGTTTGCCTATTTCTTCCCTGCTGACATAGAAGGACGCATTCTCTATCGTCACGACTCGTCAGCAAACAGGGGTGCTGGTCAGGAGGCTCATGAGTATAATGAGCAGACTGGTAAGGTGACACGATGGACAAATGCCTTGTTTGGAGGTATGCCTACCTATCAGATGGCTCCATCGTATAATAGTACGAATGTGCTGTCGCAGGGTATTGATGCCTATCACCTGTGGTTGCCAGAGAATGTGTGGTATGTGTTTGCCTATTTGTTGGGCTTCTACATCCTGCTGCGTGCCTTCGATTTCCGTTGGTATCTGGCCATGCTAGGTTCAGTGATATGGGCATTCAGCAGCTATTTCTTCATCATCATTGCTGCAGGCCACATCTGGAAAGTGATGGCTTTGGCCTATCTGCCTCCAGTGATAGCAGGCGTCGTGTTGGCTTATCGAGGAAAATACTTGTGGGGACTTGCGGTAACTGCCATCTTTGGTGCCTTTGAGATCAAGGCCAACCACGTGCAGATGACCTATTATTATTTGTTCATCATCGCTGCGATGATTATTGCCTATTTCATTGAGGGTATCAAGAAGAAGGATTTCCAGCACTTGCTGAAGGCTACAGGTGTATGTATTGTTGCCGCTGTCATTGCCGTCTGCCTGAATATTTCCAATCTGTATCACACATGGCAATATAGTAAGGAGTCGATGCGTGGAGCCAGTGAACTGGTAAAGAAGAATGCAGGGAACCAGACCAGCAGCGGTTTGGACCGCGACTATATTACCCAGTGGAGTTACGGCATTGACGAGACATGGACGTTGTTAGTGCCTAATGCCAAAGGTGGCGCTAGTGTCCCCTTATCGCAGAGCAAGACTGCCATGAAGCATGCAGACAGCTATTATACAGGAATCTATCAGCAGATGGGACAGTATTGGGGCAATCAGCCCATGACTGCAGGTCCTGTCTATGTGGGTGCCTTTGTGCTGATGCTGTTTGTGTTAGGCTTGTTCATTGTGAAAGGTCCTATGAAGTGGGCTTTGTTGGCAGTGACTATCCTATCGATACTCCTGTCGTGGGGTCGCAACTTCATGCCGTTTACCGACTTCTTCTTGGACTATGTGCCTATGTATGCCAAGTTCCGTACGGTGGCTTCCGTCCTCGTGATAGCTGAGTTTACTATCCCATTGTTGGCGATGTTGGCATTAAAGAAAATCGTGGATGAACCAGAACTGTTGAGACAAAAGGCAAAATGGCTGTATGTATCGTTTGCCCTGACGGGAGGCGTTGCCCTGCTCTTTGCCCTGATGCCAAAGATGTTCTTCCCTGATTTCATCAGCTATAATGAGATGCAGGCGTTGAACCAGATTCCTGCCGAACAATTGACGCCTTTGTTGCAGAACCTGACAGAGATGCGTGTCGCTGTGTTCGTGGCTGATTGCTGGCGCTCGTTCTGGATTATCGTCATTGGTACAGCTTGCTTGTTGCTTTTCCAGTATCGAAAGTTACGTGCCGAATACATGACTGCTGCATTGATAGTGCTCTGCCTGTTTGATATGTGGCAGGTGAACAAGCGTTATCTGAACGACGAGATGTTCGTCCCTCAGACAGTGCGCGATGAGCCTATACCTATGACGCAAGCCATCGATCATATCCTGCAAGACAAGTCGTTAGACTATCGTGTGCTGAATCTTGCCACTTCTACCTTCAACGAAAACGAGACCTCTTATTATGTGAAGAGCATTGGTGGTTACCATGCTGCCAAGTTGCGTCGCTATCAAGAGCTGGTGGATGAATACATCCAGCATGAGATGGGAGCAGTAATGAGTGCTATCAGCAAGGCTGCTGGTGACATGACTCAGGTGAATGGCGACAGCATCTATCCAGTGCTGAACATGCTCAATACCAAATATTTCATTCTGCCTTTGCAGGGTGGACAGTCAGTTCCTTTGGAGAATCCTTATACCTATGGCAATGCTTGGTTGGTAGATAAAGTACATTATGTAGCCAATGCCAACGAGGAATTGGAGGGAATCCGTGGCCTGAACCTTCGACGTGAGGCAGTGGCTGACCAGCAATTCAAGGATATCCTGGGCGAAAGTGTCGTGCAAGATTCAGTAGGACTGGTTCGTATCAAAGCTTACGAGCCCAACAAGCTGACCTATGAAGTGGAAAGTGACAAGGGTGGCGTCGTTGTGTTCTCGGAGATTTACTATCCAGGTTGGACAGCAACAGTCGATGGCGTGGAACAGGAGTTGGGACGAGTAAACTATGTGCTACGTGCCTTGCAGGTAAAGCCTGGAAAGCATGAGGTTGTGTTGAGTTTCTTCCCCAAGAGTATTGACCGTACAGAGACGATAGCATATATTTCCTATGTGGTACTGTTGCTGATAATCTTGTTGTTGGTTTGGATGGAATGGAAAAAGCGTGGCGCTGCGCTAGTGAAGAGTGAAAAGTGAATAGTGAAGAGGGAAAAGTGAAAGATGAAGAAACTGTTGTCTTTGCCACCAAATCTGGTGGGTTGTTTCCATGATGTGACAGGACTGTCACACGATGAGTTCTTTTGTACCAACGACCCAGTTGGTCATAAGTTGGGGTCGGGTGGAGGAACCACTTGGTTGCTTCAGCAAGCCCAGGAGTGGTTGAATGGCGAGCGCTGCATCGTGCTTCATGCAGGAGGACAGAGCCGTCGACTTCCTTCCTATGCACCCAGTGGCAAGATATTGACTCCGATTCCTGTGTTTCGTTGGGAACGAGGACAACGCCTCTCACAATCTTTGCTCGACTTACAACTGCCCCTTTATGAACGTATGATGGCACAGGCTCCCCAGCGACTGACCACCATGATAGTCAGTGGCGATGTTTATATTCGTGCTGCTGAGCGTATCGGACAGATTCCTGATGCCGATGTGGTGTGCTATGGCTTGTGGCTCGACGCCTCTATCGCCAAGGATCATGGAGTGTTTGTCAGCGACCGTCGTTCACCGAATGTGCTGAAGATGATGCTGCAGAAGCCTAGTACGGAACAGTTGTCTGAGCTATTGAAGGACCATTTCTACCTGACAGATATTGGCATCTGGCTGCTTTCCGACCGTGCCGTCAAGCTGTTGATGAAACGATCGATGAAGGAAGATGGTACGTTGAAGGAATATGATATGTATAGCGAGTTTGGTTGTACGTTGGGTACTCATCCAACCATTGACGACCCTGAACTGCATGAACTCTCTGTGGCTATCGTTCCGTTGCAGGGCGGCGAGTTCTATCATTTTGGTACGTCAGGTGAGATGATTTCCTCGACAATGGCTATTCAGAACATCGTCAATGACCAGCGTGACATCATGCATCACGATCGTAAACCACATCCCAGTATCTTCACACAGAATGCGATTACGAAGATACCGTTTACTGAGCAGAACCAGAACATCTGGATAGAGAACAGTTGTGTGGGCGAGCATTGGACACTGAGTCATGACCATATCATAACGGGTGTGCCTGATAACGATTGGGCGATAACTTTGGAGCCAGGACAATGTATCGACATGATACCCATTGGCGAAACACAGTATTGTGTTCGTCGTTATGATATCAATGAAAAGTTTGCAGGGGCTGCACAACAGGAAAAACGCTTCCCTGTTCTTGATAATCTAGACCATCTAGAAAATCTAGATCATCTAGAAAATAAAGCTGTTGGATTTCTCTCTGCAGAGGATATTTCCAATGTCGCCAACCTGCGCCGTCTCTTTGCACAGCGCAAGGTGTTCCGCAGTCATAATTGGCCTGCACTGGCTCGTAATTGGCAACATAGCGTGTTTTACCAGTTAGACTTGGATGATGCAGCCCGTGAGTTCAAAGAAATGAATTTGCCACAGCCTGCAGCTCTGCCCGTTGAGGCTCCTTTGATGACTCGCATTCACGATTGCATGTTCCATGGAGATAGCGATGGTGCTTTCTCGCTGTTACGTGAAGGATTGACAGCGGGTGTGTTGGCATCCAAACAGACTCCTCGTCTTTCTGTCTATCCTGACCAGATTGTGTGGGGCCGTTCTCCTGTCCGCATTGATTTGGCAGGTGGTTGGACGGATACCCCTCCTTACTGTCTGATGGAAGGTGGCTCAGTGGTGAACATCGCCATAGAACTGAACGGTCAGCCTCCTTTGCAGACCTATATCAAACCTTGTAAAGAACCTCATATCATCCTGCGAAGCATCGACCTGGGCGCGATGGAGGTGGTGGAGACCTATGAACAATTGGCAGCATATAATAAGGTAGGCTCGCCCTTTTCCATTCCTAAGGCTGCACTTGTCTTGGCTGGTTTCCAACCAGGATTCTCACAAGAGACCTATCCTTCCCTGCGTGCTCAGTTGGAAGCCTTCGGCTGTGGTATAGAGTTGACCCTGCTTTCTGCGATTCCTGCAGGCAGTGGACTGGGTACCAGTTCTATCCTTGCTGCCACTGTTCTGGGTGCTGTCAATGATTTCTGCTCTTTGGCATGGGATAAGAATGAGATAGGTCGTCGCACCCTTGTCTTGGAACAGCTGCTTACCACAGGAGGCGGTTGGCAAGACCAGTTTGGTGGCGTCTTAGGTGGTGTTAAACTACTGGATACCCAGCGTGGCTTCGACCAGAACCCACGTGTTCGCTGGTTGCCTGATGCCGTCTTTACGCAACCAGAATATGCCCAGTGCCATTTGCTCTATTATACAGGTATTACCCGCACTGCCAAGAAGATATTGGCTGAAATTGTGCGTCGTATGTTTGTCAATCATCATCAGCAACTGCTTCAGTTGCGCGAAATGAAAGCCCACTCTATGGATATGTATGAAGCTATCCAGCGTCAGGACTTCTTGGCTATGGGACAGTTGATTAGCAAGACGTGGCAACAGAACCAGCGTATTGATAGCGGTACCAATCCAGACAGTGTGCGTAGGATAACCGACCTTATCGACGACCTATGTCTGGGATATAAGTTGCCAGGAGCAGGTGGCGGAGGTTATTTGTATATGGTAGCTAAAGACCCAGAAGCAGCAGCACGTATCAGACAGATTCTGACCATGCAGCAGCCTAATGCCAACGCCCGTTTTGTTGATATGACGCTTTCGAAGACAGGCTTACAAGTTTCAAGAAGTTAAAAGTCGTAATAACGCAATAACGTTATAACGTGATATAGGGAAATGGAGTTTAGAACAATCGTTGATATACCGAAGCCTGCTTTTGAAATACAGCCCTGCGAAGAGGTGCTTTTCGTGGGTTCGTGTTTCGCTGATGAGATAGGGCAACGCTTTCATGACAATGGTTTTCCTGTTACGATTAACCCCTTTGGCGTGATGTATAATCCAGCCAGTATCTTGCATACTATCGAGAAGTATGAGGGTGCCCCTCATATTGTGTTCTTGACCTTAGGAACTAATCACATTTATCGATTGAAGGAAACGGGTGAGATTGTAGACAATTGTGAGAAACGCCCGCAGAACCTTTTCCAAGAGGAGCAGCTTTCTGTTGATGAATGTGTAACTTATCTGCAAAAAGCCATTGATGTTTTGCATCAACGCAATCCGGAGGTAAGAATTATTCTGACCGTTAGTCCTATTCGCTATCGTAAGTATGGATATCATGGAAGCCAGCTCTCGAAAGCAACCTTGCTCCTTGCCGTGCAAAAAGTCCGTAATAGTCCGTGTCAGTCCGTTGCTTATTTCCCGTCGTACGAAATCCTGATGGACGAATTGCGCGATTATCGTTTCTATGCTTCGGATATGCTGCATCCCTCAGCACAGGCTGTCGATTATATCTGGGAACGATTGGTAGAAATTTGTTTCTCATCAGAGGCTAAAGCCTTTCTGGACGAGTGGAAACCTCTGCGACAAGCTCTTGCCCATAAGCCGTTCCACCCTGAGTCACCCGAATATCAGGCATTCATGGATAAAACTATGTTAAAACTATCCGAGTTACGCAAAAAATACAGTAATTTTGCACTATGAATTATACCATAGAAAAAATAACGACGCTCATAGGAGCCCGTCGAATCGGCACTGCCGATGCTAAGATAGGATGGCTGTTGACAGATAGCCGTTCCCTTTGTTTCCCTGAGGAGACTTTGTTTTTTGCCTTGAAGTCTGCCCGTAATGACGGTCACCGCTATATTGAAGACCTTTATCGTCGTGGTGTCCGCAACTTCGTGGTTTCAGCCCTCCCTAACTTAGGGGACTTGTACAAAGATGCTAATTTCCTCATTGTGCCTTCTCCCTTGGCTGCTTTGCAACGTTTAGCTGAGCGCCATCGTGATGAGTTCGATTGTCCCATCGTGGGCATCACGGGGTCGAATGGTAAGACGATGGTCAAGGAATGGCTTTATCAGTTGCTGTCGCCCCAGATGACCGTAACTCGTTCGCCCAAGAGTTATAACTCGCAGATTGGTGTGCCCTTGAGTGTGTGGCTGTTGAATGAACAGACGCAAGTGGGACTTTTCGAGGCAGGTATCAGTGAACCCGGTGAGATGGAGGCCTTGCACGACATCATCCAGCCCACCATCGGTTTGCTCACCTCTCTGGGTTCTGCCCATCAGGAGAATTTCCGTTCGTTGGAGGAGAAGTGTATGGAGAAACTGACACTCTTCAATGGTGCTAAGGTGATTGCCTATAATTCCGACGATGACATCGTAAGCCGTTGCATCCGTCGCAGTGGCTATCAGGGCGAGAAGATAGGGTGGAGCCGTGAGAATATTTCTGCTCCACTGTATATTGAGAGTGTCACTAATCAGGCAAGTTCAACAAGTGTCTCTTATATATATAAAGGTTCGCGCGGGCGCTATCAGTTGCCTTTCTACGATGATGCCTCATTGCAGTGCTCCTTTGCCTGTACTGCCATAGCCCTGTATCTGGGTATTGCTCCTGACCAGTTAGCTGAGCGGATGGCCATGCTCGAACCAGTAGCCATGCGCCTGGAGGTGAAGGAAGGTCAGCGAGGCTGTACATTGATTAACGACTCCTATAATTCAGACATCAACTCGCTAGGTATTGCCCTCGACTTTATGAGTCGTCGCGTTAACGACCAGCGTTGTAGAACGTTGATACTCAGCGACATCTTCCAGAGTGGTATGCCCCCTACGGAACTTTATCGTGAGGTTAGCAATCTTTGTCTGAAACGCAATATCAACAAGCTGATAGGCATTGGTCCTCATATCACTTCCCAGCGTGCTCTGTTCTCTGTTGGTGAGGAGTATTTCTTCGCTACTACTGACGAGTTCCTGAGCAGTGATATCTTCCGTCGTTTACACGATGAAGTGGTGCTCATCAAGGGTGCTCGTCCTTTTGGGTTCGACCGCATTACAGAACGTCTGGAACAGAAAGTTCACGAAACCATCTTAGAGGTGAATTTGAATGCACTGGTTAACAATCTGAACTACTATCGCTCCTTCATGAAGCCCGAAACCAAACTGGTCTGCATGGTGAAGGCCGATGCCTATGGTGCAGGTGCGGTGGAGGTTGCCAAGACGTTGCAAGACCATCGTGTGGATTATCTGGCTGTGGCTGTGGCTGACGAGGGTGTCACCCTGCGTCGCAATGGCATTACGCAGAACATTATGATTATGAATCCCGAGATGACAGCCTTCAAGACCATGTTCGACTACGACTTGGAACCAGAGGTATATTCCTTCCGACTGATGGATGCACTTATCCAGGCTGCCGAGAAACAAGGTATTACAGGTTGGCCAGTACATATCAAACTGGATACGGGTATGCATCGTCTGGGCTTCGACCCTGAGAAGGATATGGATGCGCTGATTCATCGCTTGCAGCATCAGAATGCCATCATTCCGCGTTCTGTCTTCAGCCATTTCGTAGGTTCTGATAGTGTCGACTTCGACCGTTTCTCAGCAGAGCAGTTCCGTAAGTTCGATGAGGCCAGCGCCAAGCTCCAGGCTGCTTTCAGTCATAAGATACTGCGCCATATCTGTAATTCGGCAGGTATCGTGCATTTCCCTGAGCGCCATTTGGATATGTGTCGCCTTGGATTGGGCCTCTATGGTTATGATCCTATGGATGCTGGCTTAACAAGTCAAACCAGTTATGCTAGTTCAACGAGTCATCTTCAGCCAGTCTCCACGCTCAAGACCATTATTCTACAGTTGCGCCATGTGCCCAAGGAGGAAACGGTGGGCTATAGTCGTAAAGGCGTATTGAAGCGCGATTCTGTGATAGCCGCCATCCCTATTGGCTATGCCGATGGACTCTCGCGCCATCTGGGACGTGGCGCCAGCTATTGTCTTGTCAATGGTCAGAAAGCACCTTATGTGGGCAATATCTGTATGGATGTCGCCATGATTGATGTCACAGACATTCCTTGTCAGGAGGGCGACAGCGTCGAGATTTTCGGCGAACATCTGCCCGTCAATGTGCTCAGCGATGTGCTCGACACCATCCCCTATGAGGTGCTGACAGCCGTGAGTGGACGTGTGAAAAAGGTGTATTTCCAAGATTAAATCTGCGTTACGTTAACGATTTAGTAATAAAAATCAGTGAAAACAGTATGTGTTTCGCTGATTTTTTCTTACCTTTGCAACCGTATACACTAAAGCAAACAAAAATTATCGATAATTTAAACAATGGAACAAGTATTCAGTTACATTATCAGCTTAGGCGCATCGGTCATGATGCCTATCCTGTTTACCATCATCGGCCTGTGCATAGGCATGAAGTTCGGAAAGTCGCTTAAGTCGGGACTCTATGTGGGTGTCGGTTTCGTAGGTTTGGGCATTGTTACGGCTCTGCTTACCAACAACTTCGGCAATCCACTGTCTGAGATTTCACGTCTTTACGACCTTCAACTTGGCGTGTTCGACATGGGTTGGCCTGCTGCTGCCGCAGTAGCCTATAACACCGCCGTTGGTGCGTTGATTATCCCCATTTGTCTGGGTGTCAACTTCCTGTTGCTTATCACGGGCTGTACCCGTACCGTTAACATTGACCTGTGGAACTACTGGCACTTCGCTTTTATCGGTGCCGTAGCCTACTTCGTCATGGATCAGAGTCTGGCATGGGGCTATTTCGCAGCCATCGTGTGTTACATTATTACGCTGGTGATGGCCGATCTGACAGCCGACAAGTTCCAAGGATATTACGAAGATATGGAAGGCATCTCCATCCCACAGCCTTTCTGCCAGAGCTTTACCGCTTTTGCCATTGGCATCAACTGGTTGCTCGATAAGATACCTGGTTTCTCTAAGCTGGACATTGATGCCGAAGGTCTGAAGAAGAAGTTCGGTGTGCTTGGCGAGCCCATTGTGCTGGGTGTTATTGTAGGCGCCCTGATTGGTGCAGTGGCTCAGTTGGATATCAAGAAGGTGCTCTTCCTTGGTGTTACCATGGGTGCTGTGATGGAACTGATTCCTCGTATTACAAAGCTCTTCATCGATGGTTTGAAGCCCATCGCTGAGAAGACGCAAGAGGTGGTACAGAAGAAGTGGGCAGGCAAGAAGGTGTATATCGGTATGTCACCCGCATTGGTTATCGGTCATCCTACCACGCTTGTGGCTTCGCTGATTCTCATTCCGCTGGCATTGTTGATGGCTGTTGCCCTTCCTGGCAATGAGTTCCTGCCCTTGGCTTCGCTGGCTGGTATGTTCTACGTTTTTGTAATGGTTCTGCCTTACACCAAGGGTAATGTGGTGAAGACCCTCATCATCGGTTTCGTCACCGTGGGTATCGGTCTGTGGTTTGTTACCGATATGGCTCCCGCCTTCACACAGGCTGCCCAGACTGTTTATGCCCAGACAAGCGACCCAGCTGCCAAGATTCCTGAGGGCTTCCAGGCTGGTGCTCTCGACTTCGCTTCCTCACTCTTTGGATGGGTCATCTTCAAGTGTGTCGATAGTCTTGCCTATGTAGGTGCAGGCATCCTCACCCTCATCACCATCGCAATGGTTGTTTGGAACCGTATACGTATTCAGAAGGAAGAAAATAAAAAATAAACAATAATAGACTATGAAGAAAACTATTCTAACGATTGCAGGAGCTATTGCTCTTTCGCTTTCCACAGCCAATGCTCAGGAAGCCGACCGTTTCGTTGGTGCTCAGCACGTGAAGTTCCAGACTGCGTGTCATCCTGAGGACGTGAAACACTACGACACCAAGATGCTCCGTGAGCGTTTTGTCATGGAGAAGGTGATGTCGCCTGACTCTATCCTGCTCACTTACTCACACTACGACCGTTTCATCTTCGGTGGAGCGATGCCCGTCAACACCACGTTGAAACTGGAAAACTTCTGGGAGCTGGGTCTGGATGTTGACCAGAACATCAAGGAGAAATACTTTATGTACAACCGTGAGCTGGGTGTAGTGAACTGCGGTACAGGCGACGGTTGGGTGATTGTTGATGGCAAGGAATACGCCCTTTCTCCCAAGGAGGCCCTCTATATCGGTCGTGGTCATCTGGGCAAGGACAAGAAAGGTCAGTCGCTCGATACCAACAAAGTCATCCAGTTCCGCTCCAAGGATCCCAAGAATCCTGCTAAGTTCTACCTGAACTCAGCCACCGCCCATCAGCATTACAAGACCCAGTGGATTACGCTCGACGGACGTAAGGGCTCGCTGAAGGCCGCTGTCTGGGGCCCCGTTGGTTCACTGGAGGAGTGCAACAACCGCACCGTTTACAAACTCATCGTCAACGACGTTTTGGAGGAAGGCCCCTGTCAGTTGCAGTTAGGTCTGACACAACTCAACCCTGGTGCCGCTTGGAACACCATGCCTCCTCATACCCACGGTCGTCGCATCGAGGCTTATTATTACTTCAACCTGCCCCAGGAGCAGACCATTGCTCACATCATGGGACAGCCCGAGGAGAGCCGTGTCGTTTGGTTGCATAACGATCAGGCCATCATGTCGCCTGAGTGGTCTATGCACGCCGCTGCCGGTACCTATTATTATACCTTCATCTGGGGTATGGCTGGTGAGAACCTTTACTATAACGACAAGGACAATATTCCTGTCATTGATATCCGATAATAACTAAAAAAGATACTAAATAACTATGTCTGCAGTACAAACTACCAAGATGTCCAATTTCCGTTGGGTCATCTGTGCCTTGCTTTTCTTGGCAACTACGGTCAACTACATGGACCGTCAGGTTCTCTCGTTAACCTGGAAAGACTTTATTGCTCCCGAGTTCCATTGGAATGACAACGACTATGGTACCATCACCGGATGGTTCTCCATCTTCTATGCCATTGCCAATCTCTTCGCTGGTAAGTTCATCGACTGGATGGGCACCAAGAAAGGTTATCTCATCGCCATCTTCGTATGGTCAACAGGTGCCGTGATGCACGCTGGTTGCGGATGGGTGGCTATGAACATTGAGGGCTACGACTCTATCGAGGCGCTGCGTATGGTGCAGGCTGGCTCTGACGCTGCTGTGGCCATTGCCACCATATCGGTATGGCTCTTCCTCTCTTGTCGTATGATTCTCGCCTTGGGTGAGGCTGGAAACTTCCCTGCTGCTATCAAGGTTACTGCCGAATACTTCCCCAAGAAAGACCGTGCCTTTGCCACCTCTATCTTCAATAGTGGTGCCTCGGTAGGTGCGCTGGCTGCTCCTGCCACCATTCCTCTGCTGGCTCGTGCCTGGGGTTGGGAGATGGCTTTCATCATCATCGGTGCCTTAGGTTATATCTGGATGGCGCTGTGGGTTTGGGCTTACGACAAGCCCCATCGCAACAAGCGTGTCAATCAGGCCGAGCTCAACTATATCGAGCAGGATGCTGATATTGCTGATGTTCAGAACAAGGCTGAGGCTAAAGAAGAGAAGACCATTCCGTTCTGGAGTTGCTTTAAGTACAAGCAGACCTGGTCGTTCATCGTGGGTAAGTTTATGACCGACGGTGTATGGTGGTTCTTCCTGTTCTGGGCTCCCGCTTACTTCTCCGATCAGTATGGCTACACCTCCGACTCGTCTATGGGTATTGCCCTTATCTTCACCCTTTACGCCATCTGTACCGTACTGTCTATCGGTGGTGGTTATCTGCCCAAGATTTTCGTCGAGAAGTATGGCATGAACCCCTATGCAGGTCGTATGCGTGCTATGTTCATCTTCGCCCTCTTCCCCGTTCTGGGCTTGTTCGCCCAGCCTCTGGGAGCCTATAGCGCTTGGTGGCCTGCCATTCTGATTGGTCTGCTGGGTGCTGGTCACCAGTCTTGGTCAGCCAACATCTTCTCTACCGTGGGCGATATGTTCCCCAAGTCTACCATTGGTACCATCACAGGTATTGGTTCTATGGCTGGTGGTGTAGGCTCGTTCCTCATCAACAAGGGTTCTGGTATGTTCTTCACCTGGGCTGATGCTCAGGGTGCTTCCTTCTCCTTCTTCGGCTTCGAGGCTAAGCCCGCCGCCTACATGGTAGTGTTCTGCATCTGTGCCGTAGCCTACCTCATTGGCTGGTGCATCATGAAGGCTCTCGTGCCAAAGTACAAGCCCATCGTGGTTGAGTAATAATTAGCTGTCACGCCTGTAACGGTGTAACGCTATAACATAATAAATCGGCCCGCTTACCCTTACTCGGTAGGCGGGCTGTTTGTTTCTGAACTATCAGAATTTACAAAAGTGTGGCAGGATTTACAAATGTCACGCTGTAACGGTTTTCTTATCGAAAATTTGGAAAGTTCAGAATTATGTTTTATCTTTGCAGACGAAGAAACGAAAATGTACTATGAGTCCTGTATTTCGAAGAGAGAGTGAATATACGAACAGTTCCGTCAGCACGTTGGTAAGCGTATTGATGATTAATGCTCAGGGTATCATGATCTCTGTTCAGGGTCATGACTACTTCCTATCTTATAACCGTATCCCCTGGATGCAGGACGCTCCCATCCGTAGCGTGCTTAACGTGCGGATGTCAGGGCCAGAGGCTATCGAGTGGCCCGACCTTGACGTGGACCTTGAAATAGACAGTCTTCGCCATCCGGAACGCTATCCGCTTCTTATCAAGCGGAACGAGCTTGATTTTGTGAAAGCATAAAACACAGATAATAATTGTCGAACAAATAAAACTGATTGCCTATGGGCTAGGAAATAGATATACGGACATATAGGAATGTAATTGACCTTTGGTCGCTTTGTACCTTTAGGTCAAAGAATTTCCGCTTTTAGATTCTTGTCATCTGAAAATCGGCAAAATTTTCAAAGACTGTTTCAAGAACTGAAGTAGGAGTTCACGCTAGATGGCGTGGGCATTTACTCGTTTAAGAAACATAGGTGTTTGCCGATACCTCAGATGACGTAGACGAAGTAAATTGTCCACGTTTTCTTTTTGTGTATATTCAAACAATATGTATATTTTAAGAATGATTATGAAAAAACAATTACTTTTACTCGTAATGATGGTGCTACCATTGGTGGCAAATGCTGATGCTGTTGAAATTAATGGCATCTATTATAACTTAATTGCCAAAGGCAATGTTGCTGAAGTAACAAGCAATCCGAACAAGTACACGGGCAGTGTTGTAATTCCAGAGGCTGTATCTTACCAAGACGTTTCATACAGTGTGACAACCATTGGTGAGATTGCTTTCTCAGGTTGTTCAGAACTTACCTCAGTCACCATTCCTAATAGCGTTACAACAATTGGCTATAGTGCTTTTTATCAGTGTTTTGGCTTGACTTCGTTTATCATACCCAACAGTGTAACAACAATTGACGACAATGCATTCTATCAGTGCACTAACCTCACGTCCATCAACATCCCTAACAGCGTGACAACAATTGGCAAGAGTGCTTTCGCTGGTTGTTTTTCGCTGACCTCTGTTTCCATTCCTAACAGTGTGACAATTATTGATACTGGTGTTTTCGGGAGCTGTAAAAGCCTCACCTCCGTCACCATTCCCAACAGCGTGACGAGTATTGGATATAGTGCTTTCGGCGGCTGCACCAGCCTGACCTCTATCAACATATCTAGTAGTGTTCTGAATATTGACCGTAGTGCTTTCCATGGTTGTATCAGCCTAACCTCCGTTTCCATTCCCAACAGCGTGACGGGTATTGGCGAGAGTGCTTTCTTTGGTTGTACTAGTCTTACCTCCATTACCATCGGAAGTGGTGTCAAAAAAATATATGGTACAGCATTTGCGTCTTGTTCTAAACTAACGGATGTGACTTGTTATGCAGAGAGCGTACCAAACACTAGTAGCGATGCATTTAAGGATTCATATATAGAGTATACCACACTTCACGTACCATCAGCATTAATTAATGCGTACAAGGCTGCCGACCCTTGGAAGAACTTTAAGAGTATAGTAGCAATAGATGGTGAAACACCTGAACCGCCAACATCTCCGAAGTGCGAGAAGCCTACTATCAGCTACGAGAATGGACAACTGAAATTCGCAAGCGCAACAGATGGTGCTGAATTCGTATCTGAAATCACAGATAGCGACATTAAGAAGAACTACGAGGCTACTGTCTCGCTGACAGCTACCTACAATATCAGCGTCTATGCTACGAAGTCAGGCTATGAGAATTCTGAAACAGCAACAGCCACCCTGTGTTGGATAGATGCTACACCGCAGACAGAAGGTATTACGGATGGAGTTGCTCAGATAGCTGCCCGTCCTGTTCTGGTAAAGACGGACAATGGATTTATCACGGTGGAAGGTGCTGAAGACAGAACCAATGTCAGCATATACACCACGGATGGTAAGCAAGTAGGCTCAGTCATCAGCCAAAACAACATAGCCACCATCGCCACCAGCATACAGCCTGGCTCCATCGCTATTGTCAAGATGGGCGAAAAGAGTGTCAAGGTCGTGATGAAATAAGTCGAGAAATACAAGAAGTTTGAGCAAATAATTCGCACCGAATTAGCAACAAATTCAAGGGGAATTAGCAAAGAATGCTCAATAAAATAAAAAACGGCAGGTTCTTGAGTGGGAGCCTGTCGTTGTTCTTTGTGTAATTTTTCTATTATAGTCTCAACAGATCTTTAACAGAATAGATTTTGCTTAATGCTTCAAACGAGAAGTACTGGTCATCCATAATCATATAATCCTCGCGCTGTTTCTTCGTTAACTGCTTGATGTCTGGGAA
>Ga0310695_10005163_pt1 | contig 23071 bp, 16 predicted proteins | sample RumenRJG_04DNA_FD_203882 | JGI IMG/M metagenome (GOLD analysis project Ga0310695, IMG submission 203882) | Bovine rumen microbial communities from Lethbridge, Alberta, Canada - RJG_04 (v2) (version 2) | ecosystem: Host-associated > Mammals > Digestive system > Stomach > Rumen | place: Canada...
TGTGGATAAGGTGCCCGATGCATCGAATATGATTTTCGGCATCGTGGTGGCAGAGTGGAATCCAGAAATCACTGGAGCCCTTTTGGAAGGTTGCGTATCCACGTTGGAGAAGCATGGTGCACTGCCCGAGAATATCCATGTGAAGACGGTGCCTGGCTCGTTTGAGCTAATCTACGGTGCCCATCAGATGACCCTCAATGACGGTTATGATGCCGTCATCGTACTGGGTAGTGTTATACGTGGCGAGACCCCCCATTTCGACTATATCTGTCAGGGAGTCACTGCTGGCGTTGCCCGTCTGAATGCCACCAGCAACATTCCCGTGGTCTTCGGTCTCCTCACTACCAATGACCTGCAGCAAGCCAAGGACCGCTCTGGCGGACGTCTGGGCAACAAGGGGGACGAGTGTGCAGTGGTAGCCATCAAGATGGCAAAATTCTAAGCAAACTTTCTACGTTTATATACGATTCCATGCGAGTGTCCTTATAGGGCACTCGTTTTGGATAAAAACCAATAATTAATTTACTTTCTCTGGTTGAGGAGTCAAAGTTACACAAGAAAGTGAGCAAATGCGAAAAACCTGAAACTATATGAATAGATACAGCAAATCATTCCTTTACTTCATCTGTGCCGTGTCGGCGATGGGCGGTCTGCTCTTCGGCTACGACTGGGTGGTGATAGGTGGAGCCAAGCCGTTCTATGAACTCTATTTCGGTATCGGCAATGCCCCAGTAATGCAGGGCTTGGCTATGACGACGGCCTTGATAGGTTGTCTGGCTGGAGCGATGGTGGCAGGTGCCGCAGCCGACAGGTTTGGGCGAAAACCATTGCTGATGTTGTCGGCGGTGCTATTCACGGTGTCGGCAATAGGGACAGGCTTGTTCAGTGACTTTACCTTATTTAATATAGCCCGTTTCATAGGCGGCATAGGCATTGGCGTGGCATCGGCTCTGGCTCCGATGTATATAGCCGAGGTGAGCCCTGCGGAGATTCGTGGGCGCATGGTGTCGTTGAACCAGATGACTATTGTGCTGGGTATACTCTCAGCGCAGATCGTCAACATGTTGCTAGCCCGTGATGCCAGTGTGGCAGAGAGCCAGGCTTGGAACGTGGAGTGGGGGTGGCGCTGGATGTTCTGGGCCGAGACCTTGCCAGCAGCGCTGTTCCTGACGATGAGTTTTTTTATACCAGAGAGCCCGGTCTTTGTTAGAATGAGAAATGATAAATTAGCAATGAAAAACGCAAATGAAGAATGTATGAATTTCACATCCCTCATTTCTCATTCCTCATATAGGAGAGTGCTTCTTTTGGGCCTTTTCATTGCCGTGTTCCAGCAGTGGTGCGGTACGAATGTCATTTTCAATTATGCACAGGAGATTTTTACGGGTGCTGGTTATGATGTGGATGGTATGTTCATCGATATTGTCATCACAGGTGTTGCCAATGTGGCATTCACGTTTGTGGCCCTCTACACCATTGAACGGTGGGGCCGCAGGACGCTGATGCTTATTGGTGCAGGTGGACTGGGATTGATCTACCTGACGCTTGGCACTTGCTATTTCTTCGAGGTGAAGGGCATCGTGATGGTGGTTTTGGTGGTGTCGGCTATCTCCGTCTATGCGATGACGCTAGGGCCTGTCACTTGGACGCTGTTGGCCGAGATATTCCCTAACCGTATACGAGGTTTGGCTATGGCAGTGTGTACCTTTGCCCTGTGGGTCGGTTGCTGCACGTTGACGTTCTCGTTTCCCTCGATGAACGCATCGCTGGGCAGTTATGGCTCGTTCTGGATCTATAGTGCTATATGCATGGGTGCTTTCGTGTTCTTGTTCAAGAATTGTCCTGAGACCAAAGGCAAGAGCCTTGAAGAATTGGAGAAAGAACTCATAAAGTCGTAATAACAATATAACGTAATAACGAAACAACGATAATATGTCTGTAAAAGCGTGGAGAGAACTAGTGACAATCCCTACTTATGAGGTGGGAAAGCCGGAGAAGAGCCCGATGTTTCTGGAGAAGCGTGTCTATCAGGGCTCCAGTGGCGTGGTCTATCCCTATCCTGTCATCGAGTCGATAAGTGACGAGAAGGTGGATAAGGACTATCAGGTCATTTGGTTGGAGAATGAGTATATCTTGGTGATGGTGCTGCCTGAACTGGGCGGCCGCATCCAAATGGCGTACGACAAGATCAAGCAGCGTCACTTTGTATACTACAATCATGTAATCAAACCCGCTCTGGTTGGACTTGCAGGCCCATGGATTTCAGGCGGCATCGAGTTCAACTGGCCCCAGCACCACCGTCCCTCCACCTTCATGCCTGTAGATACTAGTATTGAGGAGAATGCCGACGGCTCTGTGACTGTCTGGGTGAGCGAGATGGAGCGGATGTTCCACCAGAAGGGTATGGCAGGCTTCACACTACGCCCCGGTTGTGCCTATCTGGAGATCAAGGGCGTGCTCTATAATCGCACTGATATGCCGCAGACCTTCCTCTGGTGGGCCAATCCTGCCGTCGAGGTGAACGATGCCTACCAGAGTGTGTTCCCGCCTGACATCAATGCCGTCTTCGACCACGGCAAGCGTGCTGTCAGCAGTTTCCCCATCGCCACGGGTACCTATTATAAAATGGACTACTCGGCAGGAGTAGATATTTCCAACTATCGCAATATCCCTGTGCCCACCAGTTACATGGGCATCAACTCGCGCTACGACTTCGAGGGTGGCTACGAAAACGACACCAAGGGCGGTATGCTGCATGTGGCCTCTCATCATTTCTCGCCTGGCAAGAAGCAATGGACGTGGGGCAACGGTGACTTCGGACGGGCGTGGGACCGAAACCTGACGGACGAGTCAACCTCAGAAGAGCGCCAGAAGTGGGGCTTCAAGGAAGGAGGCTTCCGCCCATACATCGAACTGATGGCTGGCGTTTATACAGAGAACCAGCCTGACTTCACGTGGTTGATGCCCTATGAGGAGAAGCAGTTTGTACAGTACTTCATGCCCTACCGCGAACTAGGGGTGGTGAAGCAGGCAAGTAAGGACCTCGTGTTCAACCTCACCCCCAGTCCCTCTCCGAAGGCGATGGGAGAAGTTTCTTTCAAGGTATTCGCCACTAACAAGCAGGATGTTTGTATTATCTTGAGAAACGATGATGGCACCTTATATTATAAAAAGGAGATGACGCTATCGCCTGAAGAAGTACTTGTAGAGACCGTTGATGTGAAGGGTTCCAAGATGAACGAATTGACGTTCGAAATCGTGAAGACCTTTACGTATGGTCAGCGTATTGTACTCAGTTGGCATGCCGAGGCAGATGACATCCGTCCTATCCCCGACAGTGCCAAGGCTGCCCTGTTGCCAGAACAGATTAAGACCAACGAGCAGTTGCTTATCACTGGTCGCCATCTGGAACAGTACCGTCATGCCACTTGGATAGCCACCGACTACTACGAGGAAGCTCTGCGCCGTGATCCTAACGACATCCGTTGTCTGAACGCTATGGGTCTGTGGTTTATCCGCAAGGGCCGTTTCCAGAAGGCTGAGGAATATCTGCGCAAGGCATATAAACTGTCCATCAATCGCAATCCGAATCCCTATGATAGCGAGCCGCTTTATAACCTTGCCCTCGCGCTGAAGTATCAAGGCAAGTTTGACGAAGCATATGAGATATTTTGGAAATCCACCTGGAGCAAGGCCTGGGCAGATGCTGGCTATTTCGAGGCCGCCAAGATCAGCGTGATGCAGGGCCGCTATGAGGATGCTCTCGACGAACTGAACCGCTGTCTCGTCTATGGTGCCCACAACCAGAAGGCCCTGGCTCTGAAGGCTGCAGTGCTACGCATTCTGGGTTGCACAGACGAGGCTCTTGCCCTCTGCACAGCAGCATTGAAGACCGACCGCTTCAACTATGGCTGTATGTACGAGCAGTACCTGCTGACCGACGACGAGGAGATGCTTTCGACCATGCAGGAGATGATGCACGACAATGTGGAGAACTACCATGAACTAGCCCTTGACTATGCTGCGGCTGGCCTTACAGACGAATTCCTGAAGGTGATGCTGATGGCAAGAAATCGCTTCGGTCATAAGAGGCAGGAACTGATATTCACGCCGATGACCATGTATTATCTGGGCTGGGCATATCTCATGAAGGGTAGTGAGGGGCGTGCCGTCACCTGCTTCAGGGAAGCCGAAATGACAAAGTCCGACTATTGTTTCCCCAATCGTCTGGAGGATGTCATCGTGCTGACTATTGCCAAGAACCTGAATCCGGAGGGAGCCCGTGCACCCTACTATCTGGGCTGCCTCTATTACGACAAGCGTCAGTATAATCTGGCGATGGAGAACTGGGAGATCTCGTCAAAACTTGACCCGCAGTTCCCCACCGTATGGCGTAATCTGGCGTTGGGATGCTTCAATAAGCGCGTGGCTATTAGCAATGAGCCTATAATAGCAATGAACCAACAGCCAGTGATTACCATGATGGAGCGTGCCTTCCATCTCGACGAGACTGATAGCCGCATGCTCATGGAACTCGACCAACTCTACAAGCGTCTACAGAAACCCCATGCCGAGCGTCTGGCTTTCCTGCAGCAGTATCCGCAACTCATAGCCCAGCGTGACGACTTGTTGCTAGAGGAGATTACCCTGCTCAACCAAACGGGATGCTTCGAGGAGGCTTGTCAGAAACTTGAAGACCATTGTTTCCATCCTTGGGAAGGTGGCGAAGGCAAGGTGTCAGCCCAGTATCAGTTCTGTCGTGTGGAAATGGCGAAGAAGGCCATTGCTACGGGCGATCTAAAGGAACTGGAGCGTGCCGTCTGCCTGTTGAAGCAGTGCCTCGAATATCCCAACAACCTCGGTGAGGGCAAACTCTACGGGGCTCAGGAGAACGACTTCTATTACTTGTTGGGAGTCGCTTACAATCAATTGGCAGAAGCCAACTCTCAACGCTCTGATTTAAAAGAGAATGCTCTTCGCTGTTGGGAGGAAGCGACTAAGGGACCACAGGAGCCCGCTCCCGCGATGTACTACAACGATGCCAAGCCCGACAAGATCTTCTATCAAGGACTGGCTCTGCGCCGGCTGGGGCGTGACGGCGAGGCCAATGGTCGCTTCTACAAGTTGGTGAACTACGGTAAGCAACACATCTTCGAGCATCAGACGATGGACTACTTTGCCGTCTCGTTGCCCGACCTGCTCATCTGGGACGACTCGCTCGACATGAAGAACCGTATTCACTGCCTCTACATGCTTGCCCTGGGCTACTATGGCCTTGGAGACATGACGCATGCCGAGCGCTATCTGACTGAGGTGGAGCAACTGGATATCAACCACTACGGCACACTGGCCTTGCGTTCGCTGATGCAAATGTGAGCGAATCTGTGAAAACTTTTCCGTTTCTCGAAAATTAATTATACCTTTGCACTCGAGAATCTTAAGAACTACAAAGCGACATGAATCTATTTGCAAAGATAATGGTGGCAGGTGGTGTTGTACTCTTGATGGCGACATCGGCTGGAGCCAAGCAGAACCTCGAGGTGACGTGGGATAGTCATAGCCTCATGTTCGATGGCAGACGCGTATGCCCCGTGATGGGTGAGGTGCACTACTCGCGCCTGCCTGCCAACGAATGGCAGCAGGAGGTGAGGAAGATGAAAGAGGGTGGAGTGACCATTATTGCCACCTACGTGTTTTGGAACCATATCGAGGAGCAGGAGGGCATTTTCCGATGGGACGGACAGCGCAATCTGCGACGTTTCCTGGATATATGCCGTGAGGAGAAAATGCCTGTGGTGCTGCGCTTAGGTCCGTTCTGTCACGGTGAGGTGCGCAATGGTGGCATACCCGACTGGGTCTTCGCGAAGGGCTGCAAGTTGCGTGAGCGGAATTCTGTGTTTCTTGGTCTTGTCGAGAAATTATACCGTCAGATCTTTACTCAGGTGCAGGGGCTGCAGTGGAAGGATGGTGGTCCTGTCATTGCTGCCCAGTTCGATAATGAATATCGGGGCAGGGGCGAGTATCTGATGGCACTGAAGAAAATTGCAATCGAGACAGGTTTCGACCTCCCCTTCTACACCCGTACGGGCTGGCCGCAATTGTCTACGCCCGTGCCCTTCGGCGAGATGCTACCCCTTTATGGCGACTATGCCGACGGATTCTGGGATAAGGACATCAGTGAGTGTGCTGGCAACTATTACCAGGCCTTCAACTTCAAGAGTCCCCGTCCCTCAACGGCCATAGCCACCGACCAGTTTGACTATTCGCAGCAAACTGCCAATGGCCAAGAGCCAACAGCCCAGAATTATCCTTACTTCACCTGCGAACTCGGTGGCGGTATGGCTACGGCTTACCACCGTCGTCCGTTCATCTACCCAGAGGATGCCCTCTCGATGGCGGTGGTGAAATTAGGTAGCGGCAGCAACCTGCTTGGATACTATATGTATCATGGTGGTACCAACCCTGAGAGCAGCACTGGCATTACCCTCAACGAGACCCAGCGCACACTGGGTACGGCCAACAACGACCTGCCTGTGAAAAACTATGATTTCCAGGCTCCGTTGGGCGAGTTCGGACAGAAAAATGAGGTTTATTACACGCTACGCCCGCTACACCTCTTCATGCACGACTTCGGTGAGGTGCTTGCTCCGATGGAGGTTGCCTTTCCAGCCCCGCAAGACTTGAAGAAAGGCGAGGACACAGGGCTCCGTTGGGCCGTCAGGAGTGAAAAAGGGAAATTGAATAGTGAAAAATCTGCTTCCGCCTTTATCTTCGTGAACAACTACGAGCGGTTGCAGAACCTCTCTGAGAAGAAGAACGTGGAGTTGGAGGCCTGTGGTGTGAAACTGCCGAAGATGACGATCCCTGTTGGCTGTGTGGCCATTTTCCCTGTCAACATCGAGGGCATCAGGTATGCCACAGCCCAACTCGTGGCCAAGCGTGAGGGCAGGATCTACATGATGCAGATACCTGGTGTTCCCACTACCATTGCCCTGCAAAACGGAAAGACGCTGAAGAACGTGAAGGCGAAGGGCGTGGAAAAGCCCATCTACGACAACATCTACCTGCTCTCGCAAAAGGAGGCAGAGCACCTCTTCTTGAGTGAGAAGGTTGAAGGTGAAAGTGTAAAGTGTGAGGTGACAAAGGTGAAGGAGGCCGCTACCCTGCGCATGATAGAAAAGGGACCTGCCAGGGTGGCAGAGGCTCCCTCGGAGCAGGATTGGGCCGCTGCCGCTGTCTATCTCATCAATCTATCCGCTATCCACCAGTCACCATCCGCCATCCGCCAACTCCTCTCCATTTCCTATCAGGGCGATTGCGCCCGCCTCTATGCCGACGGCAAGTTGATTGCTGATCATTTCCAGTATGGGCGCCCGTTCCTCTATGGGCTATGGCGACTGCCGAAAGGGGGCAGCGAACTGGAACTCCGCATCCTGCCCCTGCAGAAAGATGCCCCTGTCTATCTACCCCGTGAGGCCGACAAGACACCTGGCGAGGGTGTGAAGGACTGCTCGATAGTAACATTGAATGAATATTAAACAATAATCGTTTAGTCGTTTAATAGAATAATCGTTTAATCGAATAATGGTATGATATACAGATATTTATTTCTTATTCTATTTGCTGTCTACTTTAATTCGGCAGGGGCACAGCAGGTCATTGACCTCGCAGGCATGTGGGAGTTCTCAATGGGCGATGAGCCACGCTATGACGACTATGTGATGTTACCTGGCTCGATGCTCACCAATGACAAGGGCAACCCCGTCAGCGTGGACACAAAATGGACAGGATCGCTCTACGACTCGTCCTACTACTTCAACCCCTACATGGAGAAATATCGCGTGGAGGGGCAGATGAAGTTCCCCTTCTTCCTCACGCCCGAACGGCACTATACGGGCAATGCCTGGTACAGACGTTCGATTTACGTGCCTAAGGACTGGAGCAATCAGCGCATCACGCTCTTCCTGGAGCGGCCGCACATCGAGACTACCGTCTGGGTGAATGGTCATGAGGTGGGGCACCAGATGTCGCTCTCGGTGCCCCATAGGTATGATGTGACGAATTTCATCAAAGCAGGCGAACGCAACGAGATTGACATCCGTGTGTATAACGGCATAGAGAATGTCTGCGTGGGGCAGGACTCGCACTCTGTGACCGATCAGACCCAGGGCAACTGGAACGGTATCGCAGGACGCATAGAGTTGCAAGCGCAATGGAAGCGGCTAAACATCCAGCATGTGCGTATCATACCCGATCTGCCGATGAGAATGGTTACCATCGAAGTGCAGTTGGAAAACCATGTTGATGGTATCCGTTTTCTGCCTATGAAAGACTATCTGGTGAGTGGCGACATCCGTCCGCTGCATGACGGACAGGTGGGGCGACGCCCATTGCAGACCAGTGCCGTGATAGCAGAGGGGAACAAGGTTCGGCTGGCTTTTTATATAGGTGACGACATGAAACTATGGGATGAGTTCCATCCCAATCTGTATCGGTTGACTGTGATGGCTGGAGAAACCGTCTATGAGACCCAGTTCGGCCTGCGCGACATCAGCATCAAGGAAAGGCAGTTCTACATCAATGGGCGTCCGCTGTTCCTGCGTGGCACGGTGGAGAACTGCTGCTTCCCAGAGACAGGCTATCCGCCAATGGAAGAGGACGAGTGGGTGCGTGTCTTTAAGAAGTGCAAGGAGTATGGTCTGAACCATGTGCGCTTCCATAGTTACTGCCCGCCCGATGCCGCTTTCAGCGCTGCCGACCGCGTGGGCATTTATCTGCAACCCGAAGGGCCGTCGTGGCCTAATCACGGTGTGAAGTTGCGCCGTGGACAGAGTATCGACCAATATCTTCTGGAGGAGTCGAAGCGTATCGTTGATACCTATGGCCACCATCCCTCGTTTGTGATGATGGCCGCTGGCAACGAGCCGGCTGGCGACTGGGTGAGTTACTGCAACGACTGGGTGAAGACGATGCACGAGTATGATTCTACAAAAGTGTATTGTGGGGCCTCTGTTGGTGGTGGATGGGCCTGGGACGACGGCTCTGAATACCATGTCAAGGGCGGTGCCCGTGGCTTGGATTGGGATCGTCATGCCCCCTCGTCTAACGATGACTATTACGACCAGATTGAGCGTCCCCGAAACTTCAAACTCTCAACTCCCAACACGCAACCCATCATCGCCCATGAGCAGGGCCAGTGGTGCGCCTTCCCCGATTTCAAGGAGATGGCACAATATACAGGTGTCTATAAAGCCCGCAACTTCGAGATCTTCCGCGACCTGCTGCATGACAACGGCATGGAGGGACAGGCCGAGAAGTTCCTGATGGCTAGCGGTCGCCTGCAAACCCTCTGTTATAAATATGAGATAGAGCGTAACCTGCGCACCAAGGACTATGCCGGCTTCCAGTTGCTGGGACTCAACGACTATAGCGGTCAGGGCACGGCACTTGTCGGACCGCTCAATGTGTTTTGGCGTGAGAAAGGATATGTCAATGGCAGGAAGTGGCGCGAGTTCTGCAGTCCGTTGGTGATACTGGCCCGCTTTCCCAAGTTTGTCTATACCAACGACGAGACGCTTGAAGTGCCTGTCGAGGTGATGAATGCCTTCTTTGGTGACTTGCTTGATTGTTCTGCCGTCTATCAAATATGGGATGACAGCGGCGAATTCTTTGCCAGCGACACTCTCTTCACAGGGACTGTTCCCTTGGGCAAGAATCATCAACTCGGCACCGTTCGCTTACCGCTGGACAGTGTCACCGCTCCCACCAAAATGACGATGGCTGTCTCAATGGGCAATCTGGTCATCAATCACTGGGAGTTCTGGGTTTACCCCTCCCAACTCGACACTCAACACTCTGAATTAATAGTTGCTGACTCGCTCGATGCGAATGTGTTGAAAGTGCTGAAGAAGGGGGGCACCGTATTGCTGACGGTTGCTGGACGGGTGACGCTGGGCAGCGACGTGAAGCAGCATTACCTGCCCGTGTTCTGGAATACCTCATGGTTCAAGATGCGACCGCCGCACACCACGGGAGCCTATATAGACAAGTCGCACCCCCTGTTCAAGCACGGCTTCCCCACCGACGACTGGTCGAACCTCAACTGGTGGGAACTGCTGAACAAGGCTCAGGTGATGAACCTCAGGGAACTGCCTAAGGACTATCAATCGCCCATACAGCCCATTGACACCTGGCACGTCAGCCGCAAACTGGGTATGCTTATCGAGGCCAGAGTGGGGAAGGGGCGTCTGCTCATGACCACGATGGACATTACGAGTGACCTGGAACACCGTCCAGTGGCCCGTCAGATGCGCAAGGCCCTGTTTGACTACATGCAGAGTGACGACTTCCAGCCCTCATTGACACTCGACGAGTCTGTCATCCGCCATTTTTATACGGAGCTGGCTCCGGCAGTTGATATGTTCACAAACGACTCACCAGACGAACTGAAGCCGAAAATCAAGTAAAATGTTTGGCCATATCGTGGGAAATGTCTATATTTGCAACCTCAAATATAGACATTTCTAATTTTTAGCACTCAAAAATATGAAAAAATGTTCGAATTGTGGGGCAGAGGTTAATGACGATGCCCTGTGGTGTCCAGAGTGTGGAGCCGATGTGGGGAACGAATTGCCTCAGCCAGTCCGCAACGTAACTCCAGAGCCTGTGGTCGTGAATGAGCAACCGGCAGAACCGCCACGCCGCCGTCGCCGTCCGCTCTTCATTCCCAAGAAAGAGGAGAATGTGATGGGCATTGTGAGTTTTGTACTGACGATGGTGGGGGTTATAGGTACTGCTACGCTATCGTGGTTTGGCGTAGGACTGGTGTTCCTCTTCCTGTTTCCCCTCACTATGATATTGGGCTTTATCGCCATGTTCAAGAAACCGCGCGGCTTTGCCGTTGCCGCCTTCATCATTTCTTTGTTGGCCAATTTGACGACGCTGGTTATTCTTCTGTTTTTTGGATTCCTCTTTGGTGCCATCTTCTCGATGTAGTAGACCGTAAAGTGGCGAAATCCATCGAAATTATATCATTTAACATTTTTTATCTTAAAAAAGAAAACAACGTATTTGGAAAAAGTGTAATTTTGCACCCGAAATTAAAACATAGAGAAAGTTCACTTATTTTTTAACTAAAAAGAGAAAGCAAAATGAAAAAGATTATGTTTGTGGCTATTGCAGCCGTTGCTATGCTGGTTGTTTCTTGTGGTCAGACCATGAGCCCTGAGGCTGCTAAGGCTTGGAGTGATTTTAAGGCTACTGCCGAGAAGATTGCTACCCCCGAGGCTGCTGATCAGTTCGATTCTTACGAGGACTTCAACGCTGCCGTTCAGGAGTGGAACGCTGCTGCTCAGGAGATGGCTAAGTATTCTGCCGAGTACAGCACAGAGATTGCTGACAGCATGAACAACATCGCTACCACCGTAGGTGCCAACGTTCAGGCTATTGCTGAACTGCAGCAGGCTGCCAACGAAATCACCGAGTCTGCTGAGGAGTTGGAGGATGCCGCTGACTCACTGGAAGAGGCTGCCGAGGAATAATCGGATCCACACAGACAAGCAAGAAAAAGGATGCACCTCTGCTGGGGTGCATCCCTTTTTTGTGTGTATTGTCTGTTTGTTTTCTATCTTTATCTCGTCACTCCTTCCCTCAGGAACTTCAGGTATTCGTCGATGTCCTCGTTATAGGCTCTGCTGGCAGCAAGCGGTTTTGCCGTCGTGGGGTCGAGTATTACGTAGAAGGGCTGGGCATTGGCACCAAACTTGTGGCTCTGCAGGTGGCTCCACTTGGCTCCTACGGTGCGTAGTTTCTTGGTGTTGCCCTGCTGGTCGACGACCTCAACAGGTTCGGGTAGGGGAGTCTTGTCATCTACATAGAGAGAGATAAGCACATAATCGTTTGTCAGCATATCAGCTACGCGTGGGTCGGTCCAGACGGCAGCCTCCATCTTTCGACAGTTTACGCAGCCGAAGCCGGTAAAGTCGATCATCACAGGCTTGCCCTCGGCACGAGCGGCAGCCATGCCTTGTTCGTAATCCGTAAACTGTGCCTCCACTCTTTTAGTATTCAGGTTGAAGTCCTGGGTACTCATTGGTGGTGCAAAGGCGCTGACGGCCTTGCAGGGGGCACCCCAGAGGCCAGGAATCATATAGATGGCAAAGGCCAGCGATACCAGTCCGCCCATGATGCAAACCACTGGCATGGGACGAGGGCCATTGACCATTGACCATTGACCATTGACCATGATGCCGTCGCTTTGGAACTTCAGCCAGCCGCACAGATAGGCACCCAGAAGGGCAAAAATGACAATCCACAACGAAAGGAATACCTCGCGGTCTAGCAGATGCCAGTGGTAAGCAAGATCGGCTACTGAGAAAAACTTCAAGGCGAAGGCCAGTTCGATGAATCCCAGCACCACCTTGATGGTGTTCATCCACGATCCCGACTTTGGTACCTGTTTGAGCCACGATGGGAAGAGGGCAAAGAGGGTGAAAGGCAGGGCCAGTGCGACGGCAAATCCCAGCATGCCTAATGCAGGTGCCAGCCAATTGCCGCTGGTGGTTGTCTCAACAAGGAGCAGGCCGATAATGGGTGCAGTACAGGAGAAAGATACCAGTACCAGCGTGAAAGCCATCAGAAGAATGGAGAGTTGAGAGTTTAGAGTTGAGAGTTTAGAGTTGGCTGCCGCCTTAGATGCCATTTCTTCGCTTTTCTGGTCAACCTTGGTGGCCCATGAGTCGGGCAGTTTTATTTCAAACCAGCCGAAGAAGGATAGGGCAAAGATGACGAGTAGCAGGAAAAGGAAGATGTTGAACACAGCGTTCGTCGACATGGCGTTAAGCGTGTCGCTGCCAAAGACTGCCGTTACGAAAATGCCTAGCGACAGGTAAATGACGACGATGCTCAGTCCGTAGATAGCGGCATCGCGGATGCCCTTACGCCTGTCTGTCTTAGCGCGTTTCAGGAAGAAGGATACGGTCATGGGAATGATAGGCCAGATGCATGGCATGCAGACGGCCAGCAAGCCCCCTACGAATCCCATTGCCAGGATGTAGAACAATGGACGGTCGACGATGCTGTCGCTGTCGCCAAAGGCACGCAGTTCGCTGACAACGGGCTGCCAGAGATCGGTGTCAGCAGGGCTTTCAGGCGAAATGATGGCCACGGCAGCCGTGTCTGTCTGTGCTGTATCGGCTTGGTTGGTCTCCTGTACCAGCACTTCCTCTTCCGGCTGATTCTCCAGTTGTTTTTCTGCTGGCTGTTCTGCTGGCAACTTCACCTCACCGCTCTGACGGAAAGTGACTTCCGATGGTGGCAGGCAACTGTGGTCGTTGCAGGCACCATACTCCAGATAGCAGTCGATGTCGTAGTGCGGCTTCGTGAACTTGATCTTCTGCACGAAGGTGACCTTGTCCTCAAAGTACCTCAGATCCATGCCGAACACAGCATCATATTTCTTGATCTCGTTGCCTCGAGGTGTCAGTTTGCCCACCACTTCGGCACCCTCCATCTTGTCTGCGTTGAAGGTGGCGCTGATGGGGCCGTCCTCGCCCAGGTCTGTCGAATAGACATGCCATCCCTGGTCGATGGTGGCGGTGAAAACTATTTCGGCCTCGTTGCCGCTGCCTGTCTTCAGTTGTGAGGTAAAATGGATGGGGTTTGCCAGTTGTGCCTGTGCCGCCATTAGCAGCATCAGGGCCGTCAGTGTCAGGTATATCCGTTTCATCATGCGCGTGTATACTAAATAGGTTTTGTGCGGCAAAGGTACGCTAAAATGCTGTATTTGCCAAAAGAAAAGAAAAAAAAGGCATAAAAAATTTGCATAATTGGGAAATATCACCTATCTTTGTCAACGCATTATTATTAACCGCTAAAAATTCTGAAATTATGAGTACTGAGGATTTAGTAAAAGAGTATCTTTCGACTGAAGGTTACAGATTTGACGTCGACGGTGATGGCGACATCCATTTCAAGTTTGAGGGTATTAATCTCTTCTTCACAGTAGACAAGAACGACCAGCATTTCTTCCGCCTGATCATGCCTAACATCTACACCCTGGAGAACAACCGCGTAAAGGTGCTCGAGGCTGTGAACACGGTGACTCGTGACATGAAGGTGCTCAAGGCATTCCTGGTAGACGATCGTCTGTGGCTCTCCGTTGAGATATTCATCGACTCAACACCAGAGTTGGAGGACTTCTTCCCTCGTTGCATGGGGCTGCTCAAGGCTGGCCGTGAGAAGATCGCGGCAGAGATTTTCGGATAATCATCATCATTCACTAAACGGGTTGGGAGGGGAAACTCTCCCAATCAATGTTTTTTCTTTTTGTCATGGCAATACTCAACAGCACAGATACCATTGGCTCGTACAGGGTGCAGAGCCTGATCAAGTCAAACCTCTATACGGAGACATACCGGGTAGAAGGCACGGACGGCACCCCCTATTTCCTCAAGTTATTCGTCTTGAAGCGTACTCCTCGACAACTCTTGAACAATGAGGCGACCTCAGTGAGAGAGATAGAGTATTGTAGGAAACTGAAGCACAGGAACTTAACCAGTTTCATTGATGAGGGGACGCTGCAGACTGAGGAGAGCGAATGTCGCTACTATGTGACCACTTATCTCGACGGTGTCGTGCTGGCAGACCTGCTACAGCGTGAGGGACGGCTTGCTGAGGCCGATGCCCTCCGTATCTTCAGGAGCATACTCGAAGGACTGAAATACCTGCACTCACAGGTTCCTGTTCTTTGCCATAACGACCTCGACCCAAGCAATGTGCTGCTGTCTGATGTGGCAGGCGGCGAGGCTGAAATCATCGACATGGGCCATCTGTCGGAGCGTTGCTGTGGCAGCGTGTGGTTCGACACATCCGACATTGCACCCCTCTTCCATGCCAACGAGACCCGTGTGGGCATTTTCGACGAACAGAGTGACATATTCTCGGCCTGTGCCGTGCTGTATGCCATGCTGGCTGGCCGTGCACCTTGGGTGATGGCCTTGCCTGAGGAGGGTGACTATAAGGCACGTTTTGCCGATTTGATCAATTACAGGAAGAAGACTCCACTCGACCTCTCGTCGATAGAGGTCAGTCCCAATACTGCGCGTGTGCTGAAGGCTGGACTGGAACTGAAGAGTGCCGACCGTGTCGCCTCTGTCAGTCAACTCCTCCAGATTCTCGATGGTGAGGCACCAGCCGAGGAATCCGAGTCAAAGGGTGACTCGTCGGCACGTGCCTTCGACTCTCATCAGCAACGTGCCCAGAGCCCCAACTATGTGGAGTTCCCCATCAAGAAAGGTTCAGGCAATGGCTTCGAGGATATTGCAGGCATGGCCGAACTCAAAGAGACACTACAGAAACAGGTTATCTTCGTCATCAAGAACGATGAGATAGCCAAGGAATACAAGATCACGCCTCCCAACGGCATCTTGCTCTACGGCCCTCCAGGCTGTGGTAAGAGTTTCTTCGCAGAGAAGTTTGCTGAGGAGACAGGTTTCAGTTACCTCTTCGTCAAGTCATCTGATCTCGCCAGTTCCTATGTCCACGGCAGCCAGGAGAAGATCAACCAACTCTTTGAACAGGCAGCCAAGCATGCTCCTATCGTGGTGTGCTTCGACGAGTTCGATGCCCTGGTGCCTGATCGCTCATGGAATAACGTGTCGGCAGAGGAGGTCAACGAATTCCTTACCCAGATGAACAATTGTGCTCGTCGTGGCATCTTCATCGTGGCCACCAGCAACCGTCCAGACAAGATCGACCCCGCTGTGCTGCGTACAGGTCGTATCGACAAGATGGTCTATGTGCCGCTGCCTGATCGTGAGGCCCGTCGCGAACTGTTCTCCCTCTATCTGAAAGGCAGGCCTGTGGAGGAGGGCATCGACGTAGATGCTCTGGCCGATATGACTGACGGCTATATTGCCAGCGACATTGCCTATATCGTCAACGACTCTGCGATGGTGGCTGCCTATACGCGGGCTAAGATCACCCAGGCTCTGCTCAACACTTCTGTTGGCAATACCCGTCCGTCAGTCCGTGCCGACAGCCTGAAACAGTATGATGAGATCAAACAGAAGATGGAAGATACCAATCGCCGTAATATCAATGCCGGCCGTGCGGTAGTCAACCCTTGGTAGTTATTTAACACTCAACAAATATGAATCCTAAGAATGTATTCTGCCCCAATATCGTCGAGGAACGCCAGTTGAACATTACCCACATCGACGTCTACTCTCGTCTGATGATGGATCGCATCATCTTCCTCAGCGGCGAGGTCAATGGCGACACTATGGACACTATCGTTGCACAGATGCTGTTCCTCGACTCTCAGAACCACTCTCCCATTAACCTCTACATCAATTCTGGAGGAGGCGAGTGCTACTCTGGCCTCGAACTGGTGTCTGTGATGCGCTTCATCGAGTCGCCAGTCCATACCACCGTGCTCGGACTTGCTGCTTCTATGGGAGCCGTCATTGCCAGCAATGGCGAAAAAGGCCATCGCAAGGCCTTGCCCTATTCGCGCTTCATGATCCACCAGCCCAGTTCTGGCGTGGGCTATTCCACCTTCCGCGACCAGCAGATTCATCTGCAGGAGATGGAGAACCTCAAGCACGACCTCTATGAAGTGCTGTCGCAGAACTCAGGCCGTCCTATCGACGAGATAGAACAGTTGTGTGATCGTGACAAATGGATGAAGCCTGAGGAGGCCATCCGCTTGGGATTCCTCGACGAGGTTATCGAGCGCAGGCAGTAGCCTTATTTCTTTGATTTCTCATTCTTCTTGATGGCATCGGCTATTGTCTTTGCCATCTTTGCTGCGCCCTGATCGTTGGGATGAATCATGTCGGAGGTCATGTCCTTGGCATCCGTGATGACGGGATGTAAGTCGATGATCTGCAGACGGTTGCGCTTGGCAATCTTCTGGATGCTGGGAATGACGCCGTTGGTGATGACGGAGTCCGTGATGCCCCACTTGTCGCGGAAGGCTTTCACAGGTGTGCAGAGATAGATGTCAGGTTTCGTGGGCAGCGCCTTCAGCGTGTCGATCATAGCCTGATAGTCACGCTCATACTGCTGCTGGTTCCACTGGAAATCCTTCGAGTCGTTAGTGCCCAGTTTAATGACCACGATGTTGGGCTGGAAAGCCTTGGCATCGCGCCATGCCTGTTCCTTCATATACGGATGGTCTGAAGTGGCCATCATGCAACGGGCGCCTACACCATAGTTCTTCACTTGATAGTCTTGGCCCAGCAGTTTGCGGAGTTGGGCTGGATAGGCGTGTTGTTCCTGCATGTCGATGCCTGAACCATGGGTGATGCTGTTGCCGATGCAGGCCACGCGAACGGCATCCTGACGAGGCGACGGCAGCGTCTTGAGCCACATGGACAGGTCGTTGAGCATCTGGTCGTGGTAGGCCCAGGTGCTGCGGAATCCGAAGCCGTGGCCGCCTGAGGGATAGATGTGCAGCGAGCAGAGGTTGCCAGCACGGCGCATGGCCGTATAGTAGGGGATGGAGTTGGTCAGCACAGGCACGGCCTTGTCGTCGCTGGCCGTGAGGATGATGGCAGGCGGTGTGAGGTGGCTGCTCACGGCATTATAGTTGGAGAAAGCCTTCACCAGCCGTTCGTTCTTCTGCCCTTCAGCCCCAAGGAAGTTCACGCACGACCCCTTGTGGGTCTCTTTCTCGTTCATCGAGATGACGGGGTAGAACAGTATCGAGAAGTTGGGACGGCAGTCGTACTCGCTATGGGTGGCCACAGTAGAGGCCAGATGACCGCCTGCTGAGAATCCCATGATGCCTACGTCGTAGGGGTTGATATGCCATGTGGCGGCAGAGTCGCGCACGATGCGTATGGCCTGTTGGGCATCACTCATGGGTATGGTGCGGTCGCCATTGGGCATGCGGTAGGTCAGCACGAAGAAGGCGATGCCCTGATCGTTGAACCACTGGGCCCAGTCGTGTCCCTCATGCTGTGTAGCCAGATGACTGTAGCCGCCGCCTGGGCAGTCTACGATGGCGCGACCCGTTGGGTTTTCAGGCAGATAGGCCACCATGTTGGCCTTGCCGTCAGGGGTGATGTCCACGGTGAACTTGCGTGCTGCCGCCGTCATATCGGCTGCCACACCTGCTGTCAGCAGGATGCTGATCAATAATGCTTTCATGTCTGTCAAAAGATAAAAGATGCTACTTTGTAGTTTGTTCAACAAAAAATCGTGTGCAAATATACGCATTTTGATTCGGATTTATTATATTTGCATCGGAAATTTAACAATCATTCATTCTTATGACAAAAAGAGCAATCATCATAGGTGCATCGTCAGGCATTGGCCTTGAAGTGGCAAGACTGCTTATCAAGGAAGGATGGCAGGTAGGTGTGGCTGCCAGACGTGTGGAACTGATGGAGGGCATAGGGGCCGCAGCCGTCGAGCGTATAGATGTCACGGCCGATGATGCCACAGAGGCGCTGCACAGGCTGATTGACAAGACAGGCGGCATGGACCTGTTCTTCTATGCTTCTGGCATCGGCAAGCAGAATCGTGAGTTGCTGGAGGACATCGAACTGGCGACCATGCAGACCAACGGCGTCGGCTTCGTTCGGATGATAGGCGAGGCCTATCGCTTTTTTGCACAGCAGGGTAGGGGCCATATCGCTGCCATCACCTCCATAGCAGGAACGAAAGGTCTGGGGCCAGCCCCCTCTTATTCTGCCACCAAAGCCATGCAGAACGTCTATCTGCAGGCCTTGGAGCAACAGGCCTATGCTCGTGGGCTTAACATCCGCTTCACAGATATCCGTCCAGGGTTCGTCGATACGGCCCTGCTCAGTGGCGATTTCCATTATCCCATGATGCTGAAGCCTGATCGTGTTGCTCATGATATAGTCAGATCCATCAACAGGCAACGGCACATTCGTGTCATCGACTATCGCTATCGCCTGTTGACGGCCCTCTGGCGCCGAATTCCGCGTTTCCTCTGGCGTAGGATCAAGTTGTAAGTTGATGCATCGTGGCGTTAAAGGGAGTTAAAGGATGACGCACTCCATAAAAAAATCTCAATACTTAATTCTCAATTCTCAATTTCTTTGTATTTTTGCATCCAGAATGGTGAAGTTCGGTAACATACTTTTGTCGTTGCTGCTTTCGATGACGATACTGTTTTTCGGAAGCGGTATTACCGTCATTCGCTGTGCCCACATGGGAACACTCAGGATGGTGACCATCTTCAATACTAACGGCATGGGCGATATGAGTTGCGACATGAATGCCGTGTGTATGTCGACTGAGCACTATGAACTGTCACCGTTGAATATGGCACAGGCCGATGGCTACGACTTCCATGCCGACCAGCCCTTGCTGGCCGTCCTGCCAAGCCTTGTAGCAGAATGGCAGGTGCCTGTAGTGATTAAGTATTATGTCCGTCAGTTTGTTCCGTTGGTATGGAAAAGTCCGCCTCGCGACTACCTGAACTTCATCCAAGTCTTCCTGATTTGATTTTTTTTTTGATATGACGATGTGTGCTGGGGATTGCCTTGAGTGGCTCTCACCCCTATAGGCTATTTGTATCATATTAATATCAAAAAATCAGAATAAGAAATGAGATTTATATTGACTGGCATCGTGATGATGTCGTGCCTGACGGCTTTCGCACAGGACAACGACTCGTTGCAGGACGACTCAATGAAGACGCTCAACCTGGGTAATGTCACCGTCACTTCACGTGCTGGTGCACGCCGACTGGGAGGAGCGGTGAATGGTGTGTCAATAGGTCGCGAGGAACTGTTCAAGGCGGCCTGTTGCAACCTTGGCGAGAGTTTCACGACCAATCCCTCGGTCGATGTGAACTATAGTGATGCCGCGACGGGAGCCAAACAGATCAAACTGTTGGGACTCAGCGGCACCTATGTGCAGATGCTCACAGAGAATCTGCCTAACTTCCGTGGGGCAGCAGCGCCCTATTCGCTGGACTACGTGCCTGGCCCCTGGATGAAGAGCATACAGGTGTCGAAGGGTTCCTCGTCAGTCCGCAATGGCTATGAGAGTATCACAGGCCAGATCGACGTGGAGTATCTGAAGACCGACGACGACCAGGGTGTGACTGTCAACCTCTTTGGCAACAGCATGGGACGTCTGGAGGCCAATGCCGATGCTAATATGCATCTGGACAGCCGTTTGAGCACGGAGATTCTGGCTCACTTCCAAAACGAGTGGAGCCACCACGACGAGAACAATGACGGCTTCCAGGATCAGCCCAACGTGCGCCAGTGGAACCTGCAGAACCGTTGGAAATGGAAGGGCGACCACTACATGATGCATGCAGGCATCGGCCTGATCAAGGAGAAGCGCGATGGCGGACAACTGGATCATTCCTCTCACGCCTCAGCCATCAGCCCTCACCTCTTTAAGATAGGTGTGGAGACCGACCGCTACGAGGGCTATATGAAGCATGCCTTCATCCTTGATCCTGAGCATGGCACTAACATCGCCCTGATGGGCAATGTGTCGTTGCATCAGCAGGATGCCAACTATGGTGATAAGCACTATGGCGTGAACCAGAAGAACGCCTATGCCCAACTGCTCTTCGAGACCAACTTCACAGAGCAGCATAACCTGTCGGCAGGCTTCTCGTTGAACCACGACTATCTGAAGGAAAATTGTCAATTGTTAATTGCCAATTGTCAAATTACAAGGGAGACGACGCCTGGTGCCTATGCCCAGTACACCTACAACCTGAACGAGAAGGTGGTGGCGATGGCTGGCTTGAGGGTTGACCATAGCAGCCGTTATGGCACTTTCGTGACACCCCGTTTCCATCTGAAACTCACACCTGCCGAATTCGTCAGCATGCGTCTCTCGGCTGGCAAGGGCTATCGTAGCGTTCATGCCCTGGCAGAGAACAACTTCCTGCTGGCCAGCGGACGCCAGATGGTGGTCGACGACCTGGAGCAGGAGCAGGCCTGGAACTATGGCATCAGCAGTTCGTTCTATATTCCCCTGTTTGGCAAGACGCTGAAACTGAATGCCGAGTACTATCACACCCATTTCAGTCAGCAGGCCGTCATCGACTACGACAGCGACGCCTCGCAGATACGCATCACCAATCTCGACGGCAAGTCGTATTCGAATACCGTTCAGGTCGATGCCACCTATCCTGTCGTGAAGGGACTGGAACTGACTGCCGCATGGCGCTGGAACGACGTGAAGTGCACCTATGGCGGACAGTTGTTGGAGAAGCCTCTGACCAGTCGTTACAAGGGTCTCGTCACGGCCAGTTACAAGACGCCCCTCGGCCTCTGGCAGTTCGATGCCACCCTCCAACTGAATGGTGGCGGCCGCATGCCCACTCCTGTCAACGGTCTCTGGGACGAGCGCTTCTCGGCCTACGAGCAGGTGTCGGCACAGGTCACCCGTTGGTTCCGTCATTTCTCCATCTATGTTGGTGGCGAGAATCTGACGGGCTTCCGCCAGAAGCAGCCCATCATCAATGCTGCCAACCCCTGGAGCAGCACCTTCGACCCCACGATGGTTTGGGGCCCGGTTGAGGGTGCCATGTTCTATGCTGGCATCCGAATTAACTTCGGAAGACTTTAAACAATTGATAATATAAAATTGATAATTATGAAGAAAGTAATAGTATTAAGTGCCATGATGCTGACCGTATTGGTTGCTATGGCTAAGGACATCAAGACCGTTGTGGTCACCACGCTGCCTCAGATGCATTGCGAGAGTTGTGAGAACAAAATCAAGGGCAACCTCCGCTTTGAGAAGGGCGTCAAGCAGATTGAGTGCAACATCCAGGAACAGCGCGTCATCATCACCTACGATGCCGACAAGACCAGCGTCGAAAAAATCATCCAGAGTTTCGGCAAGTTCGGCTATAAGGCCGCTGAGGTGAAACAGGACCAGGAGAAGGACAAGGAGAACAAGCAGCAGAAGTAGCCGCTGCTCATTTCTTCTCTCTGTTGATGATATAGATACCCGCTGTGGTCAGGACGGCTGCCAGGGCATAGTTCCATACGAACGGCTCCTGGAGGCACAGGCACGACGTGACGGCTCCAACGACCGGTATCAGCGAGTTCCATATCGCTATCTTGCCTACAGGATTGCACGTCAGCAGTTTGTTGTAGAGCGTAAAGCCTATCGTGGAGATGCCGATGAGCATCAGCAGGTAGAACAGGCCCAGGGGGGTGACGCGAGGCAGCGTGCCCCCCATCAGCATGCCTGGTATCATCAGCAGGGCACCGCCTATGGCCAGGCTGTAGCCCGTTCCTACGAACACGTCCACCCGCTGGCCCACACCCCTCGTCATCAGTCCTGCACAGGCACCACACAGCGCATTCAGAATGATCATGCCGTCGCCCAGCAGGGTGAAGGCTCCGCTGGCATCACCGCCCAGGTTGAGCGAGAGAATGCCTGTGAAGCCTATGATGCAGCCTATGGTCTTCCAGACGGTCAGTCTGTCGCTCTTGAAGAACATACAGGCCAGGATAACCAGTACAAACACGCTCAATGAGTTCAATATGGCGGCCCTGCTGCCCTGACTGTGGGATAGTCCCACGTAGAAGCAGGCGTAGTGCAGCGTCGTGTTCAGCAGCGTAAAGGCCAGCAGGAACAGGCTGCTGCCCCAGATGTTCGCCTTCGCCGTCTCCTTCAGGCCGAAGGAGCGATGGGCCGTGCGAGCGACGGAAAGGACGATGACGCCCGATATGAAGAAGCGGATGCCGGCAAACAGCACCTTGCTGCCCGTCATATCCGTCGTGATCTCAAACTCGTCGAATCCGAGTTTGATCAGCGGATAGGCCCATCCCCAAAGGAAGGCTGCCGTAAACGCGAAGACTGCGGCCCAGACGGGGTGCTGGAAGATGGTGGATGGTGGATGGTGGATGGTGGATTTCATGTCACGCTATCCTTACAGTTTGACCGCTGATATATCCACAAAACCGTTGACGATGGCGTAGATGGTGAGGCCAGCCGGACTGTGAATCTGCAGTTTGCGGGCGATATTGCGGCGGTGAGTGATCACCGTATTGGTCGAGATGCACAGGTGGTCGGCAATCTCCTTGTTCGACATGCCCTGCAC
>Ga0310695_10005165_pt1 | contig 23066 bp, 22 predicted proteins | sample RumenRJG_04DNA_FD_203882 | JGI IMG/M metagenome (GOLD analysis project Ga0310695, IMG submission 203882) | Bovine rumen microbial communities from Lethbridge, Alberta, Canada - RJG_04 (v2) (version 2) | ecosystem: Host-associated > Mammals > Digestive system > Stomach > Rumen | place: Canada...
AACTGCTCAAGGTCGGCCTGGAATTTCTCAGGCGAGAATTTCTGGGGCTCTGTAGCAAGAAGCGAGGCGCTCAGGAGCCATACAGCACTTAAAGTCAGCAACAATCTCTTCATCTTATCAAATTGTTTTTATTCGTCAGACAGACATGCATAGATGTCGTAATTGTCGATCATCATGTAATCGGCAGCCTCGTCGAACGTCTCATCTGTCACCTCCTGCTGAACAGCCTCAGCCTGCAACTGAGGGGTATCGGGGGAGAGAGCCATCCACGACAAGGCACCTAAGGCGAAGACGCACACAGCGGCTGCAGCATAGCGCAGAGGGCGCAACCAGACGCGACGAGCACGGGGCTCACGCTCGGGCAGAGTGGCCATCACCTGATCGGCAAAATGGTCGAAATAACCTTCGGGAACGCGGAACGGATTCCTATTCCCTACCTTCTCTTGTATGTACTTTTCTTCGTTCATCGTATTTATGACGTATTAATATCCAAAAAGTTTAATCGCGAGACTTAAAAAATTCTGAAATTTTCTTCACCGCCAGATGATAGGAGGCTTTCAGGGCACCTTCGCTGGTGTTGAGCAGTTGGCTCATATCGCTGTATTTCATCTCCTCGAAGTAGCGCAACTGGAACACCGTGCGCTGCACATCGGGCAGTGCAGCAATGGCCTGCTGCAGCATCGCCTCTGTCTCAGTACCGTCGAAATAGTCGTCGGCCATCAGGGTGTTGGCGATGGTCATATCATCGTCGGAGCTGACTGTCAGATGCTTATTGCGGCGGAGGAAGTCGAGGCTCTCGTTGATGGCAATGCGGGAGAGCCAGGTGAGCACCTTCGAGTCGGCATGGAAGCCGTCGAGCCCGTTCCAGGCCTTGAGGAATGTGTTCTGAAGCACATCGTTGGCATCATCGTGCGTCAGGACGATACGGCGTATCTGCCAATACAACTGTTCGCTGTATTGGCGCACCACCTCACCGAAGGCACTACGCTGTGTCTTGGGATTCAGAAGCTGAGCGGAAAGTTCGCGTTCGTCTGTCAAGGTCTCTGATATGGAATCTGTCGTGACGGTTATCGCACGGAAATCTTACGTACCACTGAGCCTACCTTCACGATATAACAGCCTTTGGGAATGCTTAATTCGATTTTCTGTGCTGGACTATTGATCTGCTCCTCCATCACCTTACGGCCTGTGAGCGACACGATTTCGAGGGTCTTGCCTTCTGCATCGTTGACATAGAGGTAGCCTTGGGTATAGGTGACGGAAACCTCGGCCCAGGTAGTTACTGGTACCGACATCGAGAGGGCCAGAATGGCACAAATCATGATTAGTTTTCTCATCACTTATACGTTTTTATCGGGGCAAAGATAGGGATTTATTCGGAAAAAGCCAAATTTTAAGGCAAAAATCTTCACTTTGGGGGCGTTCAGAGCTCGAAAACGTCCATTTCGTTGGTCAAACTCACGTTGGAGAACACCTCTTGAGCCTCGTTGAGCAGCACGCGCTCGTCTTCGTAGCGGGAACTATAATGGCCTAACAACAGGCGCCCTACCCCAGCATCGCGGGCCACCGTTGCCGCCTGTCGCGCCGTAGAGTGGAAATACTTCTCCGACTGCGGCAGATGGTCGTCGCCATAGGTGCTCTCGTGATAGAGGACGTTCACGCCCTTGAGCTGACTGGCGAGACCAGGCATATAGCGGGTATCGCTGATGTAGGCATAACTGCGGGGAGCATCGGCAGGCACAACCAGACGGCTGTTGGGTATCACCTCGCCATCAGGCATTACAAAGTCGGCACCATTCTTGATATTACCCACCTGACTGAGGGGAACGCCATAGGCATCAATCACGTCGCGACGGATATGGGGCAACGTGGGTTTCTCCTGAATCAGATAACCACAACAGGGCACACGGTGCTCGAGCGGGATACTCTCGACCTGGATGCTGCGATCGTCGTAAACAACCTGACGGACAGTGGTGTCAACAGGATGGAAGACGACTTCGAAGTCGAGGTCGTGGGTAAAGAACTGTATCTGGCGCTCCAACTCGGGGCCCAGTGCCTGAGGGGCATGGACGTGGAGACGGGCTGTGCGCCCCAGGAGTCCGAAAGTGGAGATCATGCCAATGAGGCCGAAACAGTGGTCGCCATGCAGATGGGTGATGAAGACGTGACTGAGCTTCGTGAAGCGCACACGACAGCGGCGCAACTGCATCTGAGCGCCCTCGGCACAGTCGAGCATCAGCACCTTGTCGCGCACCTCCACCACCTGGGAAGAAGCATGATGGCGAAGGGTGGGAAGCGCACTTCCACACCCTAATATATGTACTCTGAACGGTTCCAAACGGATTAGATCTTATTAAATTCGTCGTTGGTATCCTCGAGCTCCAGTCCTTTGAGATCAACCTTTGGCTTGGGCTTGTGACGGTTGTACTCGAAGGTATCAGTCTCGTCCTTTGGCTTGCCAACAGTACGGTATGCCAAGGTGTCGGCACCAAGCGTCAGGATCTCATAGCGGTTGTCTTCCTGCTCGTCGCCACCACCCTCGCGCACCAGTTGGATGTCGAGGTAACCGTTGAAGATACGCCATGTGCGATAGATGATGACACTCTGGTCGATGCTCTCGGCTACGCCACCCTCCTTGATACGGATACCTACCTCGGTACTGCCGTCGATAGGATCAGGCATCACCCAGTCGCCCATCAGGGTGTTGAGGTTGATGACCTGCAAGGCTAGCTTCTGCTTCTTATCAGCAACGACAGCCAGACGATCGGAAACCTGCAGACCTCCAAGCACCTTATCAGCCTCTATGGCGGGAGTCATGTCGAGCTTCAGGGTGTCGCCACTATCAGCGAGCAACAGCAACATTTTCGAATCAGCGCTACTGGTGCAGATTCCATAGACGGTCTTGTCTGTCGGAACCAATTCCTCCGTAGAGGTGGTGTCTTCATCACTGGCAGCTGCCTGCTGCTTGTTTCCACAACTACTGCCGAATGCCACGATGCCAGCCATGAGACATCCGAAAAATACTTTTTTCTTCATATACCTAATATTATTTAGTAATACGTTCTTTCTGTTTTGCTTCTTCCCACAGACGGTCCATCTCCTCGAGGGTCATATCCTTCAGGGGTTTGCCGATCTTGATACTGTGTGCTTCGATATAGTTGAAGCGGTCGATAAACTTACGATTCGTCATCTCCAGCGCATTGTCGGGGTTGAGCTTATAGAGCCTGGCGGCATTGATGACAGAGAAGAGGAAGTCGCCCAGTTCCTTGGTTGAGTTCTCCTTATCGTCCTTAGCCAGCTCTGCCTCGAGTTCTCCGAGTTCCTCGTGTACCTTCTTCCAGACGTCCTGACGGTCTTCCCAGTCGAAGCCCACATTGCGGGCCTTATCCTGAATGCGGTAAGCCTTAATCAGACTGGGCAGCGCCTCGGGCACACCAGAGAGGACGCTCTTGTTGCCGTCTTTCTCCTTGAGTTTGATCTGTTCCCAGTTCTCGAGCACCTGCGACACCGTCGTCACCTTCCCGCCTTCGGATGTCGCCTCCGACTCCTCAGGCACATACGGCAGTGGTCTGGGATTCTCGGCATCGATCTGCGAGGGATGATAGACATGCGGATGACGGGTGATCATCTTCCTGGTGAGAGCGTTGCAGACATCAGCCATATCAAACTGCGACTGCTCCTCGGCTATCTTCGCGTAGAAACAGATATGCAGCAAGACGTCGCCCAACTCCTTGCAGATGTCGTGGACATCGTTTTTGATCAGGGCGTCGCACAGTTCGTAAGTCTCTTCTATGGTATTGGGACGTAGGCTCTCGTTCGTCTGCTTCTTGTCCCACGGACAATTAGCCCTCAGCGCATCGAGCACGTCGAGGAATCGACCGAAAGCCTGCATTTTTTCTTCTTTTGTGTGCATAATTCATCAATTATTGGGGCAAAGATACAAAATAATTGAGAATTGAGAATTGAGAATTGAGATTTTTTTATAATTTTGCACCGATTTTCGGAAATTAATCACATATATATATGGAATTAGCAAGTAAATACGACCCTAAAGAGGTCGAAGGAAAGTGGTATCAGTATTGGCTGGACCACAAACTTTTCGCGAGCAAGCCCGATGGCCGTGAGCCCTATACCATCGTGATACCACCACCCAATGTGACGGGTGTGCTTCACATGGGCCACATGCTCAATAATACCATTCAGGATATCCTGGTGCGCCGTGCCCGTATGGAGGGAAAGAATGCGCTCTGGGTGCCTGGCACAGACCACGCCTCGATTGCTACTGAGGCCAAGGTGGTGAAGAAACTCGCCAGCGAGGGCATCAAGAAGCGCGACTTGACGCGTGAGCAGTTCCTCGAGCATGCGTGGGACTGGACTCACGAGCACGGAGGTATCATCCTGAAGCAGTTGCGCCGTCTGGGTGCCAGCTGCGACTGGGACCGCACAGCCTTCACGATGGACGAGAAGCGTTCGGAGAGTGTCATCAAGGTGTTTGTGGATCTCTACAACAAGGGCCTCATCTATCGTGGCCTGCGTATGGTGAACTGGGATCCGAAGGCACTGACCGCCCTCTCTACTGAAGAGGTAATCTACAAAGAGGAGCAGAGTCATCTGTTCCATCTCAAATATTATGTGGCCGACATGACTGCCCTCGACAACGAAGAGGCGCTGAAGGCCGAAGGCAACGTGATCCACAAGGATGAGAAGGGCTACTATGCCGTAGTGGCTACCACACGTCCTGAGACCATCATGGGTGATACCGCCATGTGTATCAACCCCAAGGACCCGAAGAACCAATGGCTGAAAGGTCATAAGGTGATCGTGCCGCTGGTGGGTCGCGTGATTCCTGTCATCGAGGACCGCTATGTGGACATCGAGTTCGGAACAGGCTGTCTGAAGGTGACACCTGCCCACGATACGAACGACTATATGTTGGGTAAGACCCACAAGCTGGAGACCATCGATATCTTCAATGCCGACGGTACAATCTCTGAGCAGAGTCCGCTCTACGTGGGTATGGACCGCTTCGACTGTCGTAAGCAGATTGCCAAAGACCTGCAGGAAGCTGGTCTGATGGAGAAGATTGAAGACTATGTCAATAAAGTGGGCTACTCAGAGCGTAACCCCGATACTGCCATCGAGCCCCGTCTCTCACTGCAGTGGTTCCTGAAGATGCAGCACTTTGCCGACATCGCCCTGCCTCCCGTCTTGAACGGTGAGTTGAAGTTCTATCCCGCCAAGTACGTGAACACCTATAAGAACTGGTTGGAGAACATTCAGGACTGGTGTATCTCGCGCCAGCTGTGGTGGGGTCATCGTATTCCTGCTTATTATTACAATGAGAACGATGACTACGTTGTAGCCGAGACCCGTGAGGAGGCTCTGAAGATGGCACAGCAGAAAGATCCGAAGGTGACTGACGCTGACCTGCGCCAGGAAGAGGATGCCCTCGACACCTGGTTCTCATCATGGCTGTGGCCTATCTCACTCTTCGACGGTATCAACAATCCAGGTAACGAGGAGTTGAACTACTATTATCCCACCAACGACCTGGTGACGGGTCCGGATATCATCTTCTTCTGGGTATCGCGTATGATCATGGCCGGCTATGAGTTTGTTGGCAAGATGCCGTTCAAGAATGTCTATTTCACTGGTATCGTCCGCGACAAATTAGGTCGTAAGATGTCGAAGTCACTCGGCAACAGCCCCGACCCCATCGAACTCATCGAGAAGTTCGGTGCCGACGGTGTGCGTATGGGTATGATGCTCTCAGCACCTGCTGGTAACGATATACTCTTCGACGAGACGCTCTGTGAACAGGGACGTAACTTCAACAATAAGATCTGGAACGCCTTCCGCCTCGTGAAGGGCTGGAAGGTGGCCGATATCGAGCAGTCGGAGGCAGGAAAGATTGCTACCGCCTGGTTTGAAGCCAAGTTGCGCGAGACAAACGCCGAGGTGGACGATCTCTTCAAGAAATATCGTATCTCGGAGGCCCTGATGGCTGTCTATAAGCTCTTCTGGGACGAGTTCTCAAGCTGGTATCTGGAGATGGTAAAGCCCGCCTATATCAACGGTGAGGCACAGCCTATAGACCAGCAGACCTATGACAAGACGCTCGGATTCTTTGAGCAGCTGCTGAAGATGCTGCACCCCTTCATGCCGTTCATCACTGAGGAGCTGTGGCAGCACCTCTACGACCGCAAGGACGGTGAGAGCATCATGCGCGACAAGTTGGAGATTCCCGCTCCTACAGCAGCCGACCAGCAACTCGCTGCTCAGATTGAGAGCGTGAAGCAGATTGTGTCGGGTGTACGTATGGTACGCTCTTCGAAGAACATAGCCCCGAAGGAGCAGCTCGAGCTGCAGGCTGTAGGTCAAAATGACTTCGAGGCCTTCAACAGCGTCATCGCCAAGATGGCCAACGTGAGCGCCATCAACGTGGTAGCTGAGAAAGACGCTACAGCCTCAGCCTTCATGGTTGGTACAGACGAGTTTGCTGTACCTCTGGGCAACATGATCGATGTCGAGGCTGAGATTCAGAAGATGGAGGCTCAGTTGCAGCATCTCGAAGGATTCCTGGCTGGTGTGAAGAAGAAGCTCTCGAACGAGCGCTTCGTAGCCAATGCCCCTGAGGCTGTCGTAGCGCTCGAGCGCAAAAAGCAGAGTGACTCAGAGGAGAAGATTGCTGCCCTGAAGGAGAGCATCGCCGCTCTGAAGAAATAAGCACATATCTATCAACAAAAAAGCCTCGCAAGTTTGCGGGGCTTTATTGTTTCTTTCTATTCGGACGCGCTGTTATCGGATTCTGTCCATCGAACGTACCAGCTTCTCATCAGCATTGATAGCGTGACGGGCCATCAGGTAGAGGATGAGAGAAATTGCGGGAAAGACTGCAGGCCATGAGGGACGGAAATCGACAGTACCCCAAGACTTATCGCCAGCTGTCTGTCCGACGACGAAGAAGACGACATACCAGCCCACGATCAGCAGCGCATTAAACAGGCAGAAAAGCGCCTGCAACTTGCGGTTGCGATAGAGGAAGATGGTATAAGTAGCGATAGCCGTCGTAGGCAGCAGGACTGCCATCAGCGGCCATGTGTCGAAGTGATGCTTCCCCAGCGGATCGGTAAACCAGAGGTTATACACCTTACCCACCTCGAGACCAGCTGCCGTGAAGGAACCGATCTGCATACAAAGACAAATGACGGTCATCACGATGGCCGCCAAGAGAAAAAGTGTCTGTTTACGCTGAATCATGACACTGATGTATTAAATCTCGTCGCTAGCGTTCTCACGAGAGGGATCGCGCCAATAAACCTTGTCCTCGACAAACTCCTGAGTAGCGAGCAGTGTAGGTTTCGGGAGTTTCTCGTAATAACGGGAGATCTCGATCTGCTCACGGTTCTCGAACACTTCCTCCAGACTGTCGTTATAAGAAGCGAACTCAGCCAGTTTCTTGCTCAGGTCTTCCTTGATCTGAACGCTGATCTGATTGGCACGCTTGGCGATGATGGCAACACTCTCATAGATGTTGTCTGTATCACGACAAAGGTCCATAATGTTACGGGTCACGGTATTAACCGGTGCTTTTGATTTCTTGTAATCCATCTTTATAATTTTGTTTATCAATATTCCTAATTCGGGTTTGTTAATCCTTAATCACTTTCTTGCACTTGGCGATGAATTTCTCAGCCGTCGCTACGTTTTTCGACTCAGGGAACTCGTTGATGAAGCCATAGCACTCGTCTTCGGCATCGCGATAGCGCTCCAGACGCTTCTCCTGAGTGCTGTTCTCAGCCAACTGGAACTTGCTCTTCATGATGAGCAGCATGAACTCCTCGCGCAGGCTGCAGTAAGGATAGGTCTTCAACGCATTCTGAGCCGTGATGATGCTGGCGTTATAGTTACTCTCGTCGTTAGAGTTGATATTGCCGAAATAGCCGCCCAGATTGTAATAGAGCTCTGCAGAGAGATATTCCTTCTGAATCAACTTGTCGTAAAGGATGTAGAGACGATCCTGAGCTCTGGCACGCAACTTAGAGTCGGGGAAGAGATCCATGAACTGCTGATAGGCATTGATGGCACCATTCGTAGGCGACTGGTCCAGACGGGGCTCAGGTGAACTCTCAAAGAGAGCCTGTCCCACATAGAAAGCAGCAGGCTCAGCATAGATACCACGCGGATAACTCGAACCGTATTTCTTGAAAGTCTCAGAGGCTGCCTCATAGTCCTGATTGTTATACTGTGCCATACCGAGCAGATAGAGACACTCCTGCGCCTCTTCCGACCCCTTCTTCATGGTTACCAGTTCTTGAAGCAGGACAGATGCATTCTGGAACTTACCACGAGCAAAAAACTCCTTGGCATACTCGTACTTGGCATCAGCATCGCCATATTTGTAAACGGCGTTGAACTCTGATTTGCAACTCGACATCAGTAATGCCACACATGAGAATATAATGATACCTTTCTTCATATCGGGGTGCAAAGTTACATATTTTTTGGCACGCACGACACGTATGAGGCCGATTTTTTGAAAAAATTAATAATATTCGGCATAATATGGGGCATTTTTAGTATCTTTGCAAACTGTTATGGGAAAATTCATACTTACATCCGACTATCAGCCGACAGGTGATCAGCCCGAGGCTATCAGACAACTGACGGAGGGACTGGACCGCGGAGACAGGGCTCAGGTGCTACTGGGCGTCACTGGATCGGGAAAGACCTTCACGATGGCAAATGTCATCGCCCAACACAACCGCCCTACCCTCATTCTCAGTCATAACAAGACACTCGCCCATCAGCTCTACATGGAGATGAAGGAGTTCTTCCCTCAGAATGCTGTCGAGTATTATGTCAGCTATTACGACTACTACCAACCAGAGGCTTATCTGCCTGCCACAGATCTCTATATCGAGAAAGACTTGGCTATCAACGACGAGATAGACAGACTAAGACTGTCTGCCGTATCTAATTTGTTATCAGGCAGAAATGATGTTATTGTTATATCATCAGTTTCATGCATATACGGTATGGGAAGTCCCGTTGCCTTACAGGAGAACGTCATCGAACTTCATGTCGGTCAGAAACTTGACCGCAATGCTTTGTTAAGAAAATTAGTCAGTTCCCTATATGTGCGTAACGACCTCGACCTGCAGCGCGGCAACTTCCGCGTGAAGGGCGATACGGTCGATGTGGCGATGGCCTATAGTGAGGTCGTACTGCGCATCACTTTCTGGGACGACGAGATCGACAGTCTGGAAGAGATGGATGCCGTCACCTTCGACCGTCTGGCCAGTTTCGAGGAATACAAGCTCTATCCGGCTAATCTCTTCATGACCTCACAGGAACAGACGAATATCGCTATCCGTCAGATACAAGACGACTTGATGAAGCAGGTGGCCTTCTTCGAAGAGATGGGCGACCCCATCAAAGCCCAACGTATCAAAGAACGCACGGAATACGATATGGAGATGATCAAGGAACTTGGTCACTGCTCAGGCATAGAGAACTACAGCCGCTATTTCGACGGCCGAAAGGCAGGAGAACGCCCCTATTGCCTGCTCGACTTCTTCCCCGAGGACTACCTGATGTTAATCGACGAGAGTCACGTTACCGTGCCCCAGATCAGTGCGATGTACGGCGGAGACCGCAGTCGCAAGAGCAACCTCGTGGAATACGCATACCGTCTGCCTGCAGCCTTCGACAACCGTCCGCTGCGCTTCGAGGAGTTTCAGGAAATGGTTCATCAGGTCATCTACGTCAGTGCCACTCCCGCCGACTACGAGCTGGCAGAAGCCGAAGGTGTCGTTGTGGAACAGGTCATCCGTCCTACGGGACTGTTGGATCCCGAGATTGAGGTACGACCCACCGAGAACCAGATCGACGATCTGCTGAACGAGATCGTCCTTCGCAGTGAACGCGGAGAGCGCGTGCTCGTCACCACCATTACCAAGCGTATGGCTGAAGAGATGGCCGAATACCTGTTGAATCACGGCGTCAAGACCAGTTACATCCACAGCGACGTGAAAACCTTAGAGCGCGTCGAGATTCTCAATGGCCTGCGGCAAGGTGTCTATGATGTGCTGGTAGGTGTCAACCTGCTGCGTGAAGGTCTCGACTTGCCAGAGGTATCGCTCGTCGCCATCATGGATGCCGACAAGGAAGGTTTCCTCAGGAATCACCGCAGTCTGACACAGACGGCAGGACGTGCTGCCCGTAATGTGAATGGTAAGGTCATCATGTATGCCGACAATATCACCGCCTCGATGCAGCTCACCATCGACGAGACGCTGCGGCGACGCGAGAAGCAGATCAAATACAATACCGATCATCACATCACGCCTAAGCAGATTGTGAAGAACATCAGTACGGAAGCCCTTCAGAAGGAGAACCGTTCTGACATCAAGGAACTGAACAGGGCTATAACAGAGCTTGAGGGACAGTTCGCAGCAGACCCGATCATAGAACGGATGACACGCGAGCAACTGGAGAAGAGCATCGCCGAGACCACCCGTCTGATGCAAGAGGCTTCCAAGAACTACGAATACATCCAGGCAGCCCATTATCGCGATGAAATAGATCGTTTAGAGAAAGAACTGGAACTGAAGTAACGCGATGAAACGTGAAAAAATAACAAAATCCGTGTTAATCCGTGTAATCCGTGCCCGAATATAGAATATTCTTCGTACTTTTGCCGGAAAATTAAATACAACAACACTATATGAAAAGACTCGTATCCATACTGCTGACGCTGCTGCCCATGCTGGCAATAGCCCAGGACAACACTTGGGAGCGTATTAACGTAGAGCCCGAACAGAAAGAGAACCCCGATGCCAAGTACCTCGAGCCTAATGCCGTACCAGAGGTGGATGGCAAGGTTTGCTGGACGACCACCATCAATGCCCCAGGTAAGTCGGCTAAGGAGATCTATGATATCCTGCTGGCACAGATGGAGAAGATGGCGCAGGAGCCCAATCAGCTTGGCAACAGCTCTGTTGCTGTCAAAGACGAGAGCAAGTATGAACTGGGTGCCGTCTTCCATGAGTGGCTCGTCTTCAAGAGCAGCACGTTCTCACTTGACAGGACACAGTTTAACTTCCAGATTCTCGTAAACTGTTCCGACGGCAAGGCTGACGTTCAGCTGACCCGTATCGTTTACCTCTACGATGTGGAACGCAAACCCATCAAGTATCTCGCTGAGGAATGGATCACAGACAAGTATGCCGTCAATAAGAAACATACGAAACTGTATCCTATATCAGGCAAGTTCCGTCGCAAGACAATCGATCGTAAAAACTTCATATTCAACAAGTTCGAAACACTACTCCAAGGAAAGTAATGAGTAAGGATCAGATACGCAACTGGCTGAACATCATCTTCATGATTACCGCCGTCGCAGGTGTCATCTACTACCTGACGAAAGACAGGATGGTGGGCACTTACATCATCTTGTTTGCCATGTGCTTCAAGATTGCAGAATCCTCATTGAGAATGATTAAATGAAAGCAAGACAGATACTGCTACTGCTGATGTTGCTGGCCGTGAACTCCATCATGGCTCAGGAAGTCTTCAACCAGATCGACGAGCAGGGAAATATCACCCAGCGCTCGACCAACAACAACTTCAACAAGCACAACAACGACTCTACCCGTAACAAGGAAATCCCCAAGGGTTTCTACACCTGGACCATCGATCGCAAGTTCGGCGATGTGATTCCCGCAGAGCCCGATACGCTGCCCCACCTCTTCATGAACACCACGTTTAATACTGGTGTCTATGGGGAATACAACACAACGGGTAGCAACTACACCTCACGTCTGAGTCGTATTTTCATCAACCGCCCTGTGGCGCCCGATGACTACATCTTCACACAGCCTTACAGCTACACGCAGAAACGCCCCGAGCAGTTTCTGTTTATGAACACGCTGTCGCCTTATACGAATATCACCTACGATAACTGCGGCGACAAGACCAACGGTGAAGATCATATCGACGCGAAGTTCTCTGTCAATGCGGGCAAGCGTCTGAACGTAGGCTTCGACCTCGACTATGCCTACGCCCGAGGCTACTTCAGCCACCAGAACCTCTCCCACTTCAACGGCAGTCTGTTCAGTTCCTATATCGGCGACAAGTATCAGCTGCACTTCCTGTTTACCGCAGGCCATCGCAAGGTTACCGAGAACGGCGGTATTACCGACGACAACTACGTGACCCATCCGGAGTCGATGCAGGACAGTTATGCAGAGAACGAATATCCTACGGTGCTCAGGCAGAACTGGAACCGTAACGACCACCAGCACCTTTTCCTCACCCATCGCTATAACATCGGTTTCTACCGTATGGTGAAGATGACGGAAGCCGAGATCAAAGCCCGTCAGTTTGCCATGCAGGCCAAGAAGGAGAAGGAAGCCAGAGAGCAGAAGGAAAAAGGCGAGAACGGCGAGGATCTTAAAAGGAAAGAGCCAGCAAAAAAACCGCTGGGTCGTCCTGACAATGCCAAGATCATGGGTGCAGAACCCGCGCGCGACTCACAGAAAATAGCAGCCGACACCACCCGCATCAAGGTTGACGGTCAGGCCGCCATCGACAGTCTGAACCGCGCTCAGGCCATACAAGACTCCATCGACGCCACGATGAAGAAGGAGTATGTGCCCGTCACCAGTTTCTTCCATACCTTTGAATGGAACAACGACCAGCATATCTATCAGTCGTACAACACACCTGACAACTATTTCGAGAAAAAGTACTATATCAAGGATCAGGAATGCGGCCACGACTCCATCTTCGACCAGGTAAAGTACCGCCAAATCAAGAACACGGTGGGTCTCTCACTGCTTGAAGGCTTCAACAAATACGTGAAGGCAGGCCTGCAGGGCTTCATCACCTTCGACAACACCAACTATCGGATGCCCGACACCATCGGCAATGTCGGCTATCTGAACAAATGGACAGAGAACAACGTCAGCTTCGGCGGACAGCTGAGCAAGACGCAAGGTCGCACCCTCCATTTCAAGCTTCGTGCAGAAACATGGGTGGTTGGCTCTTATGCCGGACAGTTGCATCTTGACTTCAACACCGACGTGAACTTCCCGCTCTTCGGCGATACGGTGCGTCTGGCAGCCAAGGCTTTCTTCCATCGTCAGTCGCCCGTCTTCCTGCAACAGCACTTCCACTCTAAGCACATCTGGTGGGATGATGAGGATAAGAAGATGGAGACCCGCTCACATCTGGAAGGCATCTTCCGTTACGACAAGACGAACACCAAACTGCGCTTAGCCATCGACGAGATACAGAACTATTTCTATTACGGTATGAGCTATGTAGCCACCAAAGACGACCGCACCAAGATGACGGCAGGTCTGTTTCAGGAGACAGGCAATATTCATCTGTTCACAGCCCAGCTGCACCAGAACTTCCGTCTTGGTCCGTTGAACTGGGAGAACGTCATCACCTATCAGAACAGCAGCAATCAAGATGTGCTGCCGTTGCCCGACTGGAACTTCTTCTCGAACCTCTATCTGAAGTTCAAGATTGCCAAAGTGCTGGGTGTAGAACTCGGAGCCGACGCTACTTTCTTCACGAAGTACTATGCCCCCGACTTCTGTCCTGCCATCAATCAGTTTGCCATTCAGCAGAACCAAGCGAGTCGCGTCGAACTCGGAGGCTACCCCTTCATCGATGTCTATGCCAACATGGTGCTGAAGGGTGTGCGCTTCTTCGTGATGATGACGCACGTCAACAGCGGCTCAGGTAACCGCATGGCTTTCCTGACGCCTCACTACCCCACGAACAGCAATGTGCTGCACCTGGGTGTCTCCTGGAATTTCTTCAATTAAATCAGCAGGAGGCCGATGCTGACGCAAAGGCCGTAGATAAAGATATTACGCGCTGTTTCTCCCAAGCAGAGATTCAGCGCTTTTCCTTGATAGATACGTTTGATCTTCAGATAGGTCAGGATGTGCAGCAACAAATAGATAAACGGGAAAAGGAATGCCAGCAGATGACCGTTCATCCAGAAAGTTGCCCCCAAGATGATGGCCCCGATGCCCACACCGATATAAAGCTGCAGTCCAGCCTTCTCTCCCAGTCTGACGATAATGGTATTCTTGCCCGCCTCACGGTCATTGTCCCTATCGCGGAAGTTATTGACAATCAGAAGAGCGTCGATCACAAGCCCACAGGCCAGCGATGCAAGAAACACCTGCCAGGTGATCGTATGCAACTGTACATAATAGGTGCAACTGACGGGTACGATACCAAAGAACACGAGCACCAGCACATCGCCCAGTCCCTGATACGAGAAGAAGGTCGTATAGAGGAAGGCAAACACCACGCAGACCATACCGATGAGAATCATCTCCAAACCTCCGAACCAGGCCAGCGGCAGTCCGATGACACAGGCGGCACACGTGGTGAGGGCGATGGCTTTCTTCATCGAGTCGAGTTTCACCCATCCCTGGGCACAAGCCCTACGAGGTCCTAAGCGCGTCTCGGCATCGTCGGTTCCATTGGCGAAATCAAAGAAGTCGTTGATGAAGTTCGCATCGATCTGCATCGCAAATGAGAAAAGCAGACACAACAAGGCGGCTGTCCAGTTGAACGTATCCGCCTCATAGAACGTAGTAGCGTCGGTATAAGCCAGCGCCGCTCCGATCATCACGGGAACGGCCGCACCCGTCAGCGTCTTTGGTCTTGCGGCCAGCAGCCACGCCTTCGGGGAGTCGGTCTTCACGGTATTCTCACCTCTTCGTCTAAGTTCTTCTTCCATATCGTTTATCTTCTTTTAACTACTTTCGCTTGCAAAAGTACGCAGAATTTCGTACATTTGCAAAAATATTCGCAACAATTTATGATTAGCAACAGCCCAAGCCTTGATCTGGTAGAGTTTATTGAGACCCAGATTCTACCCCAATATGCGACCTTCGACCGCGCCCACAATCTGGAGCACGTCACCCGCGTTATCCGCAACTCCCTCGAACTTGTCAAGACGACAGGAGCCGACATCAATATGGTCTATGCCATCGCTGCCTACCACGATGTGGGCATGAGCGGACATCGTGCCGACCATCATCTGCGGGGCGGAAAGATCCTCGCTGCCGATGCCCGTCTGAAGAAATGGTTCACAGCCGAACAGATCAAGATCATGAAGGAAGCCGTCGAGGACCATCGTGCCTCGGCCAGCAGGGCGCCACGCAGCATCTACGGCAAGATTGTAGCAGAGGCCGACAGGGATATCGACAGCGATACCGTCTTCAGGCGCACCGTACAGTTCGGCTTGAGCAACTACCCCGAACTCGACAAGGAAGGTCACTGGAAACGTTTTCAGGAGCACATGCAGAACAAATACTCAAAAGACGGCTATATCCGTCTGTGGATTCCGAACTCGCCCAATGCCCGGCGCCTCAGTGCCCTGCGCGACATCATCGCCCAGCCCGTGAAGCTGCGCGAGGAGTTTGAGCGGTTCTTTGCCGAAGAGACCTCTGCTGCTACATGAAATAGAGGTAATAGATAGCAGCGAGGGCTACGACCAGCGCCAACAGAATCATCGACTTAATCATACACGAGGCCACCTTCTTCACGACGATGAAGGCCACCACGACTGCTACCAATATGAAAATATAATATCCTACGTTCTGCATTATTTGAACATTTTTCTGAATTCTACGGGAACAGGTGTCTCAAACTCCATAGGCTCACCCGTTACAGGATGATGGAAACAGAGCAGCCAGGCATGCAGGCACAGACGGTGAAGAGGATCATCACCGTTGCCGTACTTCGGATCACCGCATACAGGGTGCCCCATATCAGCCGAGTGGACACGGATCTGGTTCTTGCGCCCCGTCTCCAGTTTAAACTCCACCAGCGAGTGCTCCGTCGTGCGGGCCATCACGTGGAAATGGGTAACGGCATACTTTCCGCCATTATCAGTCGGCGACGAATAGGTGACATAGGCCTTGTTGTCCTTCAGCCAGTTGGCGATGGTTCCTTCGTCCTGTGCCATCTCTCCTGAACAGACGGCCACATAGCGGCGGTCATATACGATCTGGTGCCAGTTGTGTTCCAGTATCTGTTCTGTCTCCATATCCTTCGCATAGACCATCAGACCACTCGTGTCGCGATCGAGCCGATGCACCACATGAGCCGTGCACTTCTGACGCGACTTCTTGAAATAGTCGTCGAGCACCGACTTCACGTTCAGGCTCGAGTGACCCGCAGCCATCGAGAGGATGCCTACAGCCTTCTCTACCACGATGAGCCACTTATCCTCATACACGATCTTCACATAACGGCTCTTGAATCCCTGTTGGTTACGCTTGGTACGGCTCACGGCAATCTTCATGCCACGCTCCAAGGGAAAGTCAAACTGGCTCACGGTCTTGCCATTGACCTTGATACCCCTACCCTGCAGCGTCGCCTTGATTTTCGTACGACTCTGCTGCACGTTTGCCAACAGCCATTCCAGCAGCGGCTTGGGCTCTTCGACGGTGTAATGATCGTAGTCGCCCTCCTGATTATTTCCTGATTGATATCTCATATTGGGTGCAAAGTTAGTGCAAAAGGCTCAAAAATCCAAAAAAAAGGCAGGAAAACATCACGTTCTCCTGCCTCAACACATTGTTTTGATATTATTTAGTAGAAATTGAGCTTTGCACTTGATTAATAGAACTTGAAGTATCTGCGTGCATTGTTGTAGCTGATATCCTCTACCATACGGCCGAGAATCTCCATGTCGCAAGGCAGCAGACCCTTCTCTACGTCGTTACCGAGAATGTTGCAGAGGATACGACGGAAGTACTCATGACGCGGATAGCTCAAGAACGAGCGACTGTCGGTCAGCATACCCACGAAGCGGCTGAGCAGGCCCAGCACTGAGAGGGCGTTCATCTGACGGATCATGCCGTCCATCTGATCGTTGAACCACCAGCCAGAACCGAACTGAATCTTGCCCGGCTCACCACCCTGGAAGTTACCCAGCATCGTGGCGATCACCTCGTTGGCACAGGGGTTCAGGGTATATAGTATGGTACGCGTAAGCTTACCCTTCATGTTCAGTTTGTTGAGGAAGTGCGACATCGCCTTGGCGGTATTGAACTCACCGATAGAGTCGAAACCAGTGTCGGGACCCAGTTGGTTATACATCGCAGTATTGTTGTCACGGATAGCACCGTAGTGGAACTGCTGTGTCCAGCCTGCGTCGGCATCCATCTCAGCCATCACCGTCAGGAAGCAGTTCTTGAACTGGCGGATCTCGAGGTTAGAGAGTTGCTGACCGCGCATAGCCTTCTCGAAGATGATCTCAATCTGTGAGTCGGTATATTCTTCGTCGTAGAACTCCTCGATACCGTGATCGGAGAGCTTTGAGCCTTGAGCTTCGAAGAACTCATGACGCTTCTTCAGGGCATCGACCATATCGGCAAACTTCGTGATGGTGACACCAGAAACCTCAGAGAGTGTCTCAACATACTTAGAGAACTCGGGCTTCTCGATGTTCATCGCCTTGTCGGGGCGCCATGCGGGAATCATGATAGGATCGTCGGCAGCCTTGTGCTTGGCATACTCGATATGATTGTGCAGGTCGTCGATAGGATCGTCGGTGGTGCAGACACACTCCACGTTGTAGTGCTTCATCAGTCCACGGGCAGAGAACTCTGGCTGCTGCAACTTCTCGTTACACTCGTCGAAGATCTCACGGGCGGTCTTGGGGCTCAGCTGCTTGGTGATACCGAAGGCCGTCTTCAACTCGAGGTGAGTCCAGTGGTAAAGGGGATTGCGGAAAGTATAAGGAACCGTCTCGGCCCACTTCTCAAACTTCTCCCAGTCGCTGGTATCCTTACCCGTGCAGTACTTCTCGTCAACGCCGTTCGTACGCATCGCACGCCACTTGTAGTGGTCGCCGCCGAGCCAAAGCTCTGTGATGCTCTTGAAACGATGGTCGTTAGCCACCATCTCTGGAATCAGATGACAGTGATAGTCGATGATAGGCATCTTTGCTGCATGGTTGTGATACAGATCCTGGGCCACCTGGGTCTCCAAGACGAAGTTATCGTCATTAAACTGCTTCATAAATCTTTTTGTTTTAGAGGTTCGTTTTAATTTTTCCGCAAAGTTACTACTTTTTTCGGAGAAAAGCACTATCTTTGCACAAAATAATTCACGTAAACGTTTAACTTTCCATGCACAGCAAAGTTTTACTCATCTATACAGGCGGCACCATCGGCATGAACCGCAATCCCAAGACGGGGGCGCTCGAACCTTTCGACTTCGAGCACCTGCTGACTCATGTGCCCGAACTGATGCAGTTTGATACCGTCATCGACACCTATCAGTTTGACCCGCCCATCGACTCGAGCGATATGACACCCGCGCGATGGACCGACCTGAGCCATTGCATTGCCGACCACTACGACGACTACGACGGCTTCGTCGTGCTTCATGGCACCGATACGATGGCCTATACCGCCTCTGCCCTCTCCTATATGCTCGAGAATCTGACGAAGCCCGTTGTCTTCACTGGTTCACAACTGCCGATCGGTCAGCTCCGCACCGACGGCAAGGAGAACCTGATCACAGCCGTAGAGATTGCTGCGGCCAAAGATACTGAGGGCTGCGCGATGGTGCCCGAGGTGGGCATCTGCTTCGGAGGTCATCTGCTGCGCGGCAACCGCACCACGAAGCAGAGCGCCGAGGAGTTCAACGCCTTCGAGTCGTTCAACTATCCCCACCTCGTCGATGCGGGAGTGAATATCACCTATCACCGTGAGCGCATCCTCAAGCCCGACTTCTCGAAACCGATGACACCGCATTTCAGACTCGACAATAATGTGATCATCTTCTCGCTCTTCCCGGGTATCCGCGAAGACCTCATCCGGCATATCATCCACACGCCCAACCTGAAGGCCATCGTGATGCGCACCTTCGGCTCGGGCAATGCGCCTCAGAGCCCTTGGCTGCTCAACGCCCTGAAAGAAGGTACGCGCAACGGCAAGGTGATCGTCAACATCAGTCAGTGTCTGCAGGGTGCCGTCGAGATGAGCCGTTACGACTGCGGCTATCATCTGCAGGAGGCTGGCGTTATCAGCGGCTACGACCAGACGGTAGAGAGCGCCGTTACCAAGCTGATGTTCCTGCAGAGCCATTATCCCGACGATCCCGATACCGTACGCAGACTCATGACGCAGAGCATCCGAGGCGAGATTACACGATAACACAAAAACAATCCACACATGATGAAGAAGACATTATTAATATTATGGTTGATGGTCACCACACTGGCCGTCAACGCCCAACTGGTAAACCCCGTGCACTTCACCGCCGAACTGAAGCCCGGTGAGGGTGCTGAGGCAGAGATTATCTTCCACGCCAAGATCGACGCAGGCTGGCACGTCTATTCGACCGACATCGGCGACGACGGTCCCATCGAGGCCACGTTCAACGTCGTGAAGATCGACGGTGCCGAGCCCGTTGGCAAGTTGAAGCCTGTAGGCAGGGTTATCAAGAAGATGGACAAGATGTTCGACATGGAACTGAAGTTCTTTGAGAACGAGGCCACCTTCGTGCAGAAGATCCGGTTTACCAAGCCCAACTACGATATCGACTGTTACCTCGAATACGGTGCCTGCAGCGATGCCAGTTGTCTGCCCCCCTCAGAGGTGGCCTTCAAACAGCAAGGCAAGAGTCCGGTAGCCACAGCGTCCACTGCTTCAGCCGACAAAGAAAAGCCTGCCGACAAGGCAGAGCCTGCACCCGAGCCCCCTGCCGAGCCAGAACTCGCAGCAGAGCCCGATACAGCACAGACGGCTCCCTTGGTGACTGCAGAAACAGAAACTACCGCCGATCTATGGGCGCCCGTCACCGACGACCTGCGCCTGCTTGGCTCTGGCGAAGACCTTGCCAACCAGTCGTTGCTCTGGCTGTTGCTCATGGGCTTCGTAGCCGGTCTGCTGGCTGTCTGCATGCCCTGCATCTGGCCGATTATCCCTATGACCGTCAGTTTCTTCCTGAAGCGCTCCAAGGACGACAAGAAGAAAGGTATCCGCGATGCCTTCACCTACGGGCTCTCCATCATCGTGATCTATCTCGGCCTAGGACTGCTGGTGACGGCCGTCTTCGGCTCCGACACACTGAACGCGATGTCAACGAATGCGGTCTTCAACGTGTTCCTCTTCCTGTTGCTCGTCGTGTTTGCACTGAGTTTCTTCGGCTGGTTCGAGATCAAACTGCCCGAGAGTTGGGCCAACAGCGTCGATACCAAAGCCTCAGAGACCAGCGGTCTTGTCTCTATCTTCCTGATGGCCTTCACGCTGGTACTCGTCTCCTTCTCCTGCACAGGTCCGATTATCGGCATGCTGCTCGTACAGACCACGACTACCGGCAACTGGCTGGCTCCCGCTGTGGGCATGTTTGGCTTTGCCCTGGCGCTGGCCTTGCCGTTTACGCTCTTCGCCATGTTCCCCTCTTGGCTCAAGTCTGCCCCGAAGTCAGGCTCCTGGATGACCACGCTGAAGGTGGTGCTCGGTTTCATCGAACTGGCCTTCTCGCTCAAATTCCTCTCTGTGGCCGATCTGGCCTACGGCTGGCATATCCTCGACCGCGAGGTGTTCCTCTCGCTCTGGATCGTTATTTTCGCCCTTCTGGGGGCTTATCTCTGCGGCTGGCTGAAGTTTCAGGCCGACGAGATCGGTGGTGAGCTGAACAAGCCTAAGCCCGTTGTCTGCATCATGGGTGGTCTGGTGTCGTTGGCTTTTGCCGTCTATATGGTTCCTGGCCTCTGGGGTGCTCCCTGCAAGGCTGTCAGTGCCTTTGCGCCGCCGATGAACACACAGGACTTCAACCTCAACCCGAAGGTGGTCGAGGCCGAGTATCACGACTATGAGTCGGGAATGGCCGTTGCCCGCGCTCAGGGCAAACCCGTGTTTATCGACTTTACCGGCTATGGCTGCGTGAACTGCCGCAAGATGGAGGCTGCCGTATGGGCTGATGCCCGCGTGGCCGACAAGTTGAAAAACGACTATGTGCTGATTTCGCTCTATGTCGATGACAAGACCCCGCTGAAGGAGCCGATGGAGGTCATCGACGAGCAAGGACAGAAGAAGACGCTCAGAACGGTTGGTGCCAAGTGGAGCTATCTGCAGAGCCATAAGTTCGGTGCCAATGCCCAGCCCTTCTACGTGGCTCTCGACCCCGCTACGGGCAAGCCGCTTACCGGCAGTCGCGGATTCAATGAAGACGTAGCAGCCTATATGGATTTCCTGAATCAGGGACTGATGAACTATCAGCCATAATCAACTCTATCGCTCAAAGAAAAAGGGTTTGCATTGTGCAAACCCTTTCTTCTTATTAATGAAGCTTAGACTTTTCCGGATAGAGATCGATAGACCACTCGACGTACTTCAGATCGTAGATAAACACCTCGAATCCGCTGCCGTCAACAGCCTGCTGCTTGAGGCAGAGCCCGTTTGAAGGGTCGATCCAGTAGGTAGCGCCTACGGAGCCGGGAAGAGGTTTCTTGCGGGTGTCGAACTTCCAGCACTTCACGCCGCAGACGGTCTCGTCGCCCACATAGTAGTCTGCCAGTCTCTTGGCTGGCCAGCCCAAGCCGTGAAAACGCTGCATCACCGAACCGCGCTGCTCTTCGTCGCCCGTTGTCACGGTGCCAAACTCAACCAGTTCCCAGGGGATGCTCGCATCGCAATTCTTGGGTGCGAAGTTTTCGAAGAAGGAGGCAAACGCCTCCTCGGAATCACTCCCCGATTCGCCATAATGCCTCATGTCCATCGAGAAGCACTGATAGCCGACCTTGTCCTTGTAGTTAAACCGCTGGAAAATGGTTCCCTGCTCATCACCCGACTCTGTAGCATCAGCGTATTGTTCAGCAATGCGTCCTGCCCAGGTAGAGAGCCCTGTAGCCAGATCCTTGAAGGCGACATGCCAACAGTCTTTCGGCTGAGTCAGTGTGTAGGTTCCCGTCCATTTCGTCTGCGCAGAAGCCGAGAGGGCTGCGAGACACAAGATGAGTGTGAATAGTTTCTTCATGATGGCTTACTTCTTGACGAATACGACACGACGGTTCTTGGCACGGCCGTCTTCAGTCTTGTTGTCGGCAACGGGTTCGTGAGAGCCCTTACCTACGGCACGCATGTTAAATGGATCGCATCCCATGCCCTCGAGCGCCTTGACGACAGATTCAGCGCGCTGCTGAGAGAGCGGGTCGTTAATCTTGTCGGAGCCCTGATTGTCAGTATGTCCCTGCACCTCGAAGCGAGCCGTCGGGTTCTTCTTCATGTAGTCGGCCACCTTCTGGATCTCGGCCATCGACTCAGGCTTCAGCGTTGCCTTGCCCGTCTCGAAGAGGATGTTGTTGGTCACGAACTTACCCGTCTCAGCAATCGCCTTCTCAACAGCGGTCATTGACTGAGCATCGCGGTCGTAGAGGGCAACGGCACCCTTGGCAATGACCACATTGCGAATGAAGGTCAAATTCTCATAATCGAAAGGTACTTGGAAAGACATCCATGTTGGTTGCAGAACTTTTGGCAGATTTACAACACGCTTACCATTCAAATAGACTTTCAACGCACGCTTATTGAATGAAATGGCTACTTTGTTCCAACCTTTCTTGAACTTATATTCAAAGTGAGTATCTTTGGTTTCATTTCCGTTTCCGTTATTATATGCATAATGATGAGACTCAGTATCATATACTCCATGTACTAAACAAAATGCAACTCCATCACCATAATAACCAGCCCATTGTGAACGGTCTGTAGTGCTGGCAAGCGTAATTTTCATATCATTCAAGCCAATATCATCCTTCCCACCAGTCCAGTAGTAGAACTCATATTCGATGGTGAATTCTTCTGGCAGATAGGCACCTTTTTCCTTAATCAACGGTGTAATAACACCATTGTTGGTCACCTCGACAGCCTTCACACCTCCGAGGGTCTTCACCTCAGCATTACCATCCAGCAGATCCCACTTCGAAGGGAACTCGCCAACGGTCTCGGCTGCGAAATCATCCTGGAAAAGAATCACTTCTCCTCGCTTGAAGTCGCTAGAGG
>Ga0310695_10005166_pt1 | contig 23065 bp, 34 predicted proteins | sample RumenRJG_04DNA_FD_203882 | JGI IMG/M metagenome (GOLD analysis project Ga0310695, IMG submission 203882) | Bovine rumen microbial communities from Lethbridge, Alberta, Canada - RJG_04 (v2) (version 2) | ecosystem: Host-associated > Mammals > Digestive system > Stomach > Rumen | place: Canada...
CTTTGGCTTGAGCTTCACAGCTGTAGGCTGTGAAAGCGGAGAAGTCTGGACTGCTGCAGTCTGTAGATTCTGCGTGACCGGAATAGCTTGGTTGTTCTGTGGTATTGTCTTCTGGGCTGCAGGCTTCGGGCTGTCATCAAATGGGTCTATCTCTCTAATGACTTTTATCTGCTGGTCACACATCGCATATCTTTGCTGCACTTCAGCTAGCTCTTTCTTGTCAGCTACTTCAATGATGACTGGCCCTCCACCTCCAAGAGCAGGGTCACTTCTAACTGGCCGCCACTTTGGACTTGCTCCATCTGGCACGTCTGTATAGTCAGCTTCATACACTTGTATCTCAAGCTTGTGCTTGCGCTTCTTAGGCGATGTTCCATTCACTACAGCATTGACTGCATCTTCTATGTCATTTCTCTGTTCTTTTTCCATGTCTAAAACGTCTTCTTTCTTGTTAAAGAGCTTCTTGAGCCATTTCCACATATCATATAATGTACGCAGTCGTCACAGCATTTTCACATGCGCGACATCATTTGTCTTCTCGACCAGTATAGTTCTGTCAAATGAATCTTGTGACACTTCTTGACGATGTGTCACGACAAACACATCTTGATCTTGCTTCTCAGAGAACTCTTTGAGCAAGCTCATTATGCTCTCAATGCAAAGTGAATCAATTGCACTGTCAAAATACTCATCTAAGACAAGTATGCTAGAGCTCAGTCCATTCCGTATTGACATGAAGTCTCTGAATGCAAAAGATGTCGCTATCATTATTCTAGCACGCTCTCCTGCAGAGAAATTACCCCATTCACATATTCCAGTAGGAGTTATGAACTCATAGTCCATACTGTCATCAAACTCAACGTAGAACTTAGCTCCAAGCTTTGTCAAGTAAGTCTTGACTTTGTTGTTCAACAGCACTACTAAGTCTCTTATTATGAACTTCCTTATTGTCTCTTGAGACACAATGCTCTCTGCAAACTTCAAGTACTTTATGCTAGACTCGAGCTTTGAAGCTCTCTTGCTCTCAGAGTCTATGTCAGCTCTGCAGTGCTCTGCCAAGTCACCATATGGATTCACTTCAGCTTCAAGACGTGCTATAGACTCTTTCTTAGACTTGACTTGAGACTCAAGGAGCATCACAGCTCTTGACACGTTGTCAGCTTCAGCTCTAGTTTCTTGCAGCTTAGCTTTTGCTTTAGAGAGCTTGTCTTTCAAAGCTGGAATCTTCTTAGAGCACTCATTTAAACTTGCATTTACTGCATCTCTACTTTTAGAAAGAGCATCAATCTCAGTGTTAGCAGCTTTTACTTTCTTTGCATATTCATCTAGACTGTAGTGCTTTATGAAGACTTTCTTGCAGTCATTACACAGCTTTGACAGTACGTCTTTGTGCTTGCTTATTATGCTGTTGCTTGCTTTTCGCGACTCTTCTAATTTGTGGATGCTGAGCTCTACTGTGCTCTCTTCACTTTGCAGCTTAGACTTCTTTGACATCTCGTCTTCATATTCAGTCATCAGCTTACTGGCTTCGTCTTCAAGATGTTTGATGGCACTTGTGTCAAACAAGTCTCTAACTTCTTCGGCTTCTTTAAGCTTGGCTTCAATTGGAATCAACTCTTTTGCAGCAGTGTCTATCTTCTGCTTTTTCAAAGACTCATATGACTTCATCTTCTCAGCATAGTCATCATTGTTCTTGTTGAGCATCATCAACCGAGTCTGGCATGCATCCATGTCTCTACTGAGTGACAAAGAGTCTTTATGGAGCTCTTTGTACATCTCTTCAAACATTGATATGTCAAACAACTTCTCTACAAACTCTTTCTTGTCAGCTTTCTTCATCTTGTAGAAGTTGTAAGTCTGGTCGGCAGTGAGAAGCACTGTCCTGAAGAACATCATCATGTCTAGCTTCAAGATGTTGTCTTCAATGTGCTTCTGCGTCTCAGCTATAGTCGACTTAGTTATGTCTACTTCACTTCCATCTTCTTTGACTTCAAGTAGAGTTAGATATGAATTGCTGCCTTTAGACATTCCACGTCTTATCTTCCAGCTCTTGTCATCTACTGCAAAATCTAGAACTACATCAAGGTCTTTCTTGTTAGACGTCCGAGACACAATGCTCTTGTTCTTCATCTCGTTTGGTGTCTGGCCAAAGAGAGCATATGCTATAGAGATCCACAACTGGCTTTTTCCACATCCATTTTTCGATCCAGGAACATCATTGTTCTTGCCTTGTACCAAGTTCATGCCTTTGCATTGTGTGAAGTCAAATGACTCTTCTGCAAATGACATGAAGTTGTGGAGCTCTATTCTCTTGAATTCTATTCTCATTTAAGACACCTCATCCAACAACTTTAACATAGTACTTATGCATGACGTCTAACAGCTTCTTTCTATCTATTCCTTCAGAATCTAGCACTTTACTGTCTATCTGTGCTACATAGCTGTCAATGTAGTCAAGCTTGCTCTTGCTTATCAATGACTGCATCTTCACATCTACTTCATCTGACTGCTCAACGGCATGAGACAAATCTAATGCGACTTTGTACTCTGGCAACAGCTCTTCATAAGGCTTGAAGCTTGCGATCTTCTGGTTGATCTTCAAGTCATCATCTACTTTCACATCAATGTCATACACCTTCTGCACAATGTTGCTATGCACATCGCTGAAATCATATTTCTCAATGCCAGCTTCTAGAACTTTACTGCACTCAACTTTGACATGCTTCGGAATGCCTTTAATTTCATTGAACTTCCACTTGCCAGCTTTATCTATGACATAGTATCCGCACTTGCAGCCATAGTCTCCTAAATTCTGCTGGTATGGACTTCCTACAAATATAAAGTAACGTCCTTGAGCTTTCATCTCTTTGTGCTGGTGAATGTGCCCAGCAAATACTGTGCCATTTTTCTTAGCAAGCTCAATGAAGCTTCCAAGCTGCTGTCCAAGCTCTTCTTGAGCTGCATTAGATGATGCTAGATCATCATCATTGTCTAGAATGCTAGTCAATTCATATGATGTTTGAAGCTTCTTAGAGTGCTCTAAAGCATAAGAGGCTATCAAGAACTTAGATGAGATGTCAAAATGGCCGAAAATAAAATCATAAGTATCTTTCTTGAAAGAAGACAAGTCTGAAAGCCATGGCACAAGAAGTGCTTTCTTTCCATTCATGAGAAGTTCAACTGGCTTGTCTATGACTTCTATGCCACTGATGTCACCAAATATCCGTATAGAGTTAATGTCAGTAGAGCTCTTGTTGAAGAGATCATGGTTGCCAAGTATCATATAGACATTGCACTTCTTAGCTAGAGCCTGAAGACATCTATGTGCGATGTTCAATGTATCAATTGTCAAAGCATTCCGCTAATGGAAATAATCTCCACAGAACACACATGTTGATATGTCATGCTTGTCTACAGCGTCAATTATCTTCTTCATTGCCATAACGCTCATCCGCTGTCTAGATGAAGCATTGTTCTTCACTCCAAAATGCTGGTCAGTGAAGACTAAGACATTGCCTACTACATTTTGCATGAATAAAAAATACTGAAATAGAAAAAACATAAGTGACGACTATGCTAAGCTGAAGACTTAGCATCTTCTTGTATCATTGTCCAAAGCTTGTGCTTTGGACATCATTTGATGTCTAAGCATAGAGGCTTCAAACTCCTCAAGCGTAAATTCGGCAGCGTCCCTACCTACTAGATTCTCATAAATCCAAAGCATGTTCTTTGCAGCATGCACATCACGATCTTCTTTGATGCCGCATGAGCATTTATATATTCGTTGATTCTAGCGCATTGGATTTCTTTTTCCACAATTGATGCACAACTAAGTTGTTGGAATCCATCTATCTAGCATTATAATCTAAGGTAATGTCTTAATTTTTGACTTAAGACGTCCTAGAATGCTATGCTATACAACTTTTCCATGTCCATTCTTCTACCAATTACTTAATTGCTCATCTTGCACTATTACATGAGCATACTATGACAATTCATAGACAATCTTGTTAGTCATGTCATTTTTCTTGTTAACAATATGCTCATATTGTGCTCTAATTTTCTTCAAAGTCTTGTTATAGTTGTTAGATCTCTTCTATTGTTTTGCAAGTTTTGCTTGCAAAAACTTCAAGTGGTCAGTTTCTTCAACTATACAAGTAGTCTTCTTTCCATTAGAGCTTGTTAATGTTGTCTAGCATCCAAAGTCTAAAGCTATAGCTTCATTCTTTGGATGAAAATGTTCTTTAGTTTGCTTAGGAAGATAGCATGTTATTGCTATGTAATATCCATTTGCGGTATTCAAGAGTTTTGCATTTGCAAATTCGATTTGGTTATTATTCCAAAATTGCTTTGTTCCACACACTTTTACATATTTGCTTATTCCTTGTATCTTCATTTTATGAAGAGATTTAAATAAATGAGTGTTTTCATACTGTTTTAAGTCAAGCGACTTGCATGTTGATATGAAGTGAAGTTCACCATGTTGTATATGTTTGTTTTTCTTTAAAGTCTTTATAGTCTTAAGAGAAGAAATGATCTGCTTATTTATGCTTTGCTTATATGATGATGTCAAATATTGAAGTTGTGAACATATTTTATTTTTATTCTTATCATAATGAATTACATCACTAATATCAAGTGGATCAATATCCTTAAACATTCCATTTTTCAAAAATTGAAGTTCTTGATTATAAAACCATTTTGCTTCAATGAACAACATCTTCAGTTGTTCTTTTTGTCTTTTAGTTAAAGCATTTTCATTTATCTTGATCTTATACACAATACATCTTTGACTAAGACGCTTGTTCTTAGTGTTTAGAAGAGTCTACTTGATTCTCAAGTTTTTCTCTTCTTTATTGTGCAATTTGATCTTCATATTTTTATTTACAAAATTTCACAGAGAAAATAGTACATTTTTTTGAAAAAAAATGAAATTTTTTACCCAGATGAAGTAATTAATGAATATGAAAGAACAAAAATATTAGACCTATAATCATGCAAAAACCAGATTGAGATATCATTTAATTTTCTCAACAAAATTCAGGAGAAAATGCTTAAATGCTATTCATGATGTTGTAATAAATGCATTCAAAAAAGTTGAATAGAAGTCTAATTTTGATATTTTAGCGATAGAATTAGATGAAGACCATGTACATATGCTAGTGTCATTTAAACCCTCATATTCTATTGAACAAGTTGTAAGACGTCTAAAATAGATGAGTACATTCTACATTTATCAAGAAGAACATGATTATCTGAAAAAGTTTTATTGGAAAAACAAGAACATTCTCTGGACACATGGATATTTTTGCTCTACAATTGGTGAAGTTTCAGAGCAAAAGATCATTGAATACATTAAAAATAGGGTTAATGCAATTCATATGCTAGGCTAAAGACCTAGCATCTTTCTTGCATGTTTTCTGTAAAGTGTAAATAAAATATGAGGTTAACTTCAAGTCTCTACATGGTGTAGAGACAAAAAAACAATTATGAAGAAGAAATACACAAAAAGACAGATCCAAGAGTCAATTGCTTACTGGCAGAAATATTTGACTGAATCACAAGCATCTGATGCATATGAATTAGCATGTATTCCACAAATCAAAAAATATATTGTCAATGTTCTTGGCTATGATGAATCTTCAGTGTTTGTAGATGATGGTACAGCTAGAATATCACCATTACCTAATAAAACTAAGTTTAGTGATTTAAGGAAAATGAATGCTTTAGTAGGTGTAGATGTTTCATTAAACAATTTTCAAGACTCTATTGAAAACACAGTTCCTGATTTTAAGAAATATACATGGTTTATTTTTCACACTGGATATGAAAACAGCAATTCAGACATTTTAGTTGCTAAATATACACCAGAAAATTAGAAGTTAAGTGATGCATGGAGCATATAGAATATTGAGATAAAACGCTATGCTAGTTCATATCTATTCTAGCCATAGTTTGAGTGCACTAGGCAAATTGGCACTGGTGCGCTTTAGATAAAAAGTCTATCACATGCATATATTGACTAGTTTAGCAAGAGCGCAAAACAGCTCAATGATGTTATAATGACCGCTATATGGAACGATCCGCAATATAATAAAGCTACACATAGCATTATGAATGCTTCTACTCTTAATGATTGGTTTAATGCATTTATGGATGGTGCAGAGTCTAAGAACTTAATGACAAATGTTGAAATACCAAATGTTGAAGAACTTGTGAAGACATTTTATTTTGATGGATATGATTTAAACAGGAAAGTGACCATATTTTAGATCGGAAATGGAAAGAATGCAAGGCTGTTTAAGGTGTCAAATGTGCAATCTAATGAAAAAAATGATCCACTTGACTTAATGAGCAAATGCAATACATTTTCTTCAGCATTCAATACAATATTGTTGAATGTCTAGGTTAGAAATATTGGTGGCAAGTACAAAGTCTATGGAAAAATTCATTTTTCTAACAAAGCTGCTAATAAAATTGGTTCATTTGATCCAGATTCTACTTTGCCATCATGATTGATTTTATATAATTTGCTTAAATAAATAAAAAATACTAAAGCGAGATCATTTGATCTCGCTTTTATTTTCATACATGATCTCTTTAATTCATCACATCATTGGACTCATTGGAGCAGATCCAGCCGCCTTTGGCTCTTCTTCCTCAACGATCAAGCAGTCTGTTGTCAAGAGAAGTCCGCCAATGCTTGACGCATTCTGCACTTCACTGATGACTACTTCAGTCGGGTCAATGATTCCATCTTCAACCATGTCAACATAGCTCTTAGTAATGACATTGAAGCCAATTGCTCCATGATTTCCTTCAGCATCACCTGTGTTGTTCTTCACTATAGTAGAGTTGATGTTGTTCTTCACTACGTCAGCGTTGAAACCAGCATTTTCTATTATCTTCCTAAATGGCATTTCAAGAGAATTTGCGAGAATGCTAGCTCCTGTAGACTCATCTTCTGAAAGACCAGCAGTCTTGATCCACTCATCAAGCTCTTCTTTTGCCTTCATTAACGCGATTCCACCACCTGCTACAATGCCGCCCTTCACAGCAGCTTTTGCAGCCGAGAACGCGTCATCTACACGGTCACGCTTCTCTTTGCGCTCAGCTTCAGTCGTCGCGCCGACAGAGATTATCCCGATTCCAGACGTCAACTTTGCAAGCCGTTCTCTAAGCATGTTCTTCTCATACTCTTTGTCAGTTGCCTCAATCTGGTTTCTAAGAGTCACAGCGCGCTCTTCAACTGACTCTTTAGACCCGGCACCACCAATTATGACCGTGTTCTCTTTGTTAACAACGACTCTAGAAGCTCGTCCAATGATGCCACTCTCTACAGTCGCGTTCTCAAGACGAGTTCCAGTCTCATCACTTACGACTCTGCCACCACAGAGTATAGCGATGTCTTCAAGAATGAGCTTGCGGTTGTCACCATAAGAAGGAGACTTGACTGCTACGCAGTTGAATCCGCGAAGCTTGTTGACAATCAATGTTGACAAGATGTCATCTTGCAACTCATCTGCGATTATCAACAATGGAGCGCCAGTGCTTGTGACAGACTGGAGACATGGCAGCAGTTCTTGAATGTTAGCGAGCTTCTTGTTGGCAATCAAGATATAAGGGTTATCGAGCTCAGCTTCAGATGTCTCAGCATTTGTCACCATGTAAGGGCTGATGTAGCTTTGGTCAATCACCATTCCTTCTACAATCTTGCTGTGAAGTTCCATCGTATTACCGTCTTCAATTTTGATCGTGCCGTCCTTGCCGATCTTGTCCATCACGTCTGCAATAGTCTCTCCAATAGACTCGTCATGGTTTGCTGACACTGTCGCGACACGCTTTATCTCTTCTTTAGTAGAGATAGGCTTTGACACAGCTTTCAATGACTCTACAACTTTTACAGCAGCTTTGCTTATGCCATTTTTCACACTTGTCGCGTTAGAACCAAGAGACACATATCTAAGACCATTCTTGAAGATAGACGCTGCAAGTACAGTTGATGTAGTCGTACCATCACCGCATCTAGAATTTGACTTCTCAGCTACTTCTTTGATAGCATTAGAACCAAGATTCTCAAACTTATCTTTAAGATTTATTGATCTTGCGACTGAGACTCCATCGCGTGTGCTGTGGATTGAACCATATTCATCAATCATCACATTCTTGCCACCAGGGCCTAATGTTATGCTGACTGCTTTCTCAAGCTTCTCTACGCCAGACAAAATTGCTTGCTTTGCTTCTTGACTGTACTTTAAGATCTTTGCCATAATTTCCTCTATTTTTTAGATTTATAATTAAGAAAATACAGTTATAGACTTGCAAATGAAATGTAAATAATAACATGATGTTTGCAGAAGCAGTTACGACAACTACAATTTTCGCAGTAATAGTAGCGCTGTCAAATGCGCTGGTTGGCTTATTTTCTTATCTTCTCGCCATACATAACACGAAGAATGATAAGAAAGCTTAGAAAGAGTAGAAGATAGAAGAAGCTAAGAAGATAATTGATGACGCATGTGACAATGGCAGTTTGTCTGAGCTTATTGACGCAGCAAAGAACATTGGAGAAGCAAGAAAATGAGAATTGCAGTAATAATTACGTGCTTGATACTGGCAGGATGCATTACTGAGCATAAGGTAGAGACAACAGAACCTTGGGAAGGCCATTACTATTCATTTGATGAACTGAAGAGCAAGACAGAAGGCCAGCAGCTTGGAGAAAAGCAGTCTATCTGGCTTTTGTCAAATACTACATTGAAAAGACTTTTAAAAGACGCTGGAGCAAAATAAGATGAAAACAAAGTACACAAAGAAGCAGATAGACGAAGAAGAGAAGAAAGACAAGAAAGTCCAAGACGCGCTTAACAAGCTCGTCTCAGATGAGTGGTTCGCGGGTAATATCTACAAGCAGTTTGTAGTGCTCGCGTCAAATGAAGCAAGGCTCTAGCTTGAAGACTTAATGCTCGAGACTGCTAATGACGAGCTCAATGATCATTATGCTAGCTTAGTTGATTTCGCTAAGAAAAATGGCTATGATGTCCCGTCAACATACAGTGAAATGAAGAAGTTTGCAGACAAAGGAGACGTCAAGTTGTTCGAGAACTGCAAAAAAGACCAAGACTCTATGTTCTATTTAGAAGAGGGAGTTAAGTCAGAAGAGCGTGCTATAGAGACATATGAGAAGTATGTAGACAATGAAGACATAGCATGTGAACCAGAGCTTGAAGTGATAGTCAAGAACAACTACTATGACGAGCAGCAGCATCTTGAAGACTTCAACTTCGCGATAGAGTCACTGCAAGCATTCTAGAGATTTAATGGAGATGGAGAAGATTCAAATTGAAATTGTGTCAATTAAGGAAATAATATGAAAAAGAAATACACAAGAAAGTAGATAATGGAGTCTATCAAGTACTGGTAGAAACAACTTAAAGCTGGAAATTATAAAAGACTAAATGAAGAAATTAGGGACTGGAGAGAACGTGAATACTTCAAGATGGAAGATGACTGGGCTAAAGAAGAAATGATGATAGATGAAGTAAGCAGACTGCTCAAAATCATGCCTAAGACTAGTGCTCAACAAGAAGCATATGACAGAGTAAATCAGTTAGCAATGTCTGTAAATGAGCCAAGTAGAAGTGACACAGCATTAGCATATGACATCATTCATTGCATTGATTTAAATGATTTCATTAGTCCATTTGCCAGTCAAAGCAAGCGTGAAGACCCTAAGTTTATTGCAAAAGGCGTACTAAATGCAATACTCGCCTGTCCAGCGCATACTGAAGAAGAATATGAAAAATGGCTAGGCGTATGAATATTCAATTCATTAAAGACATAAAATTGAAGAAAATGATGATTAAAAAACATAAAATTGTTACATGTGCATTGTTAATTGCAATCAGTTCAATTCTTGGATCAATTGGATTGATGACATCTGGATGTAAGACTAATGAGCAGATTCAAGTCATTTAGCCTTAGATTGTAGTAACAAACACTACTTCTACTGGAGCATTCAATGATGAGCATTATGTTTGGGAGGGATTCATCTTTTCGACAAATCAAGTGAAAGAAGTTAAGAAGTGAGGTGAATTATGACATACAATGAGAAGCTCATAGAGAAGTACAAAGACTTTGACAAAGTTATAAAGACTTACTATTAGGCAAAAGACCACAATGGCAAACTTGTCAACTTAGATGGCATCATAAATCCATTGAAAATTGACAATAGACAGCTTTGTGCACCTACAGATGACTAGGGAAATGAGAGCTCTTGCGCAGCGTTCTCTATTGCAAACATATGCGAGTCAATTATCTGGAAGAAGACTGGCAAGCTCGTGAATCTTGATGCGCATCAAATCTATGCTAAAGCTAAAACTCTAGACAATGCTAAAAATGAAGATGGAACTTATCTAGAGTACGCGATAAAAGCAGCATTCATGCTTGGTGGAATTGATGTCAAAGACTTGAAGATCAACTTCTTGTACAATGATGGAACTGCTCAAACAATAGAGACATTGAAGTTCTTGATACATAAGTACAACTTCGTGCATGCAGGATTCTAGATCCAGTCTGGATGGTATGCATGTGACAACTAGAACTACTACATCAATTGTTCAGGGCAGTCTTTAGGTGGCCATGCAGTAGTGATTCCAGCCTACTTCACAGACGCGGTGTGCATTTAGAACAGTTGGTCAAAAGCATGGGGAGCAATGGGATTTGGCTTGCTCAAGTGGGAAGACTTCTTGAGGACGTTCATGTATGCGTGTGTCATTGACGGAATCACTTAGTGATTAGTCAATGCATAAAATAGCAGCTTTCTTTCCATTGTCATATATGATAAGATCGCCTAAGTCTAATTGACCTTCTTTTTCAAGAAGAGACTTTCGTGATTCATATATTGTTTTACCTGTTGTAAGCAATTTATATGCATTTACATTTAAAATTGGATCTGGCTTGTTTATTTTGTCCACAACATTAATCCTCATTTTATTTGCCTTATACATCATGTGCTTGAATTCTTTTGATGAATGTGTATCTAAATCATCTAAGTTATCAAGACTTTCAAATATTAGATTTGCATATTCACCATTAAATCTCATATATGCATGAATCATTTCATGACATACACATGACACTAAAAATATAAATGACTGTGAACTTGTCATATCAGAATTCATCATGATGATATCATCACCTAGAACAATGTCATCAACTCTATGAATATCTTTGATATTCTCATTTTTCAATAAAACATTAAAAACTCCATAAAATGAATTTTCAAGTTTTTCAATGTTCTTTTCTTCTCTTCTTGTTAATTCATTTTTTATTTCAGTGAAAGTCATGCATTTCAATGAAATAATTGGAATAACATTGTTAAAAAAAGACTTATTTAATGAATTAAAAATTTTTTTCAAAAGATCATCATTTAATGAATATATCTTGTCTTTGCAAAAGACAACATCATAACCAAAATCATATACTAATTGTTTAATAACTGGACTATTAATATCTTTTACAAATTGACTGAATTTCACAATATCTTCCATATATGAAAATATACTAAAAATCCAAGCAAAAATGCTTGGATTTTTTATTTATTGAAATGATATATAAATGAACTTACTTAGCCATCTTTGACTTCAAGTACTTCATTGCATCTTCATCAATCTCAAACTTCTCTTCAGCGCCTGCCTTCATTGAAACAACGCTCTTGAATCCTGTGACAAATCCCTGAACTGCTGCTCCGACAAGGTCCTTGCCTTCCTTAGCCTTTGGATACTTGATGAACACATAGTCAATGCCTTCACATGCAATTCCAAGAGCTACTTTTGCAATCTTTGCTCCAGCATCGTCAATCTTTCCTTCAGTGACAAGCTTCGCGAGCTCTGCATCGATGATTGGCGTCCACGCTTCGACGAATGTCTGTCCATTAGTAGGAACAGCGGCAGCCGCGATATCAAGCACCTTGATGATAGCTTCCTTGACTTCAGCCTTTGTCTTTGACAGCTCACAGGCATATCCAGCAGTACGACCAATCACAGTCGCGACAGCGTTGATGCTCTCTGGAGTGACATCTTTCTTGCAGCCAGTCATGCAGAATGCTAAAAATGCTGCAATAATAGAACATATGATTTTCTTCATTTTCATTTTCCTTGTTGTTTTTTTTTTTTGTTTTTTACTTATTTAAAATAATATCTTTTTAGAAAAACACTTACACGATGAATTGCAACTGCTTGTTTGCCGCAAGCTTCGCGAACAAGTGAAGTCCATCACTCCACATGTAAGAACGAGTTCCCTTGAACTTGAAGAAGTTCTGCTCTTCACCATTCATAGGCTGTCCAGAGTCAAGTGTCTTGTCATACAAGCTGTTCAAGCATAACTCAAGCTCATCTTTTGTAGCGCAGTAATCTATGGCAATCGCAGTAGACTCTCCTTCTATGTTGACAAACACTATCTAGTTGTCTGTAGCTTTCAGCCATCTCAAGTCTTGCTCAAAAATACACGCGTCTGATGGCTTAGAAGTCTAAGTCGTAGTCACAACATAAGCACTCAGATTCTTGTCAATGAAGATCAACTCATATCCATTCGTAATGAGCTTAGAGCCCATTTTGAACTTCATCAGCACTATGCCAGTGCCATCTTCAACATAGTCATAAGCAGTCTAAGACGGACGTGGAGTCTAATTGTCATACTGCTTTATGACAGTGTCATATCCGCCATACACAGAGTCTTCTTTTATGTCACCACTGAGCGTATCATACATTGATATCTAGTCTGTGACTGTGCCGTCTATGAGCTAGTCATACATCTCATGCTCTTCGACTCTCTCATCAGCTTCATTGACAGGAGCTTGCTCTTCATGTGCATTGACATAACGCTTTGCTTTGCACTTCCAGATATAGTTGTGCAAAAGCGGGCTTATGCCGTCTTGAGTGAGCTGCTTGTCAAAGCAGTCAGTTATCTCATACATCTCTCTGTTCTTGTCACTTGGAAAGTCTATAGCTATCAAGTCACCAACAGCTGGACGTATTATGCTAGCATATTTTCCGAGCATGTCAATGTCAAAGAAGAGCAATGAACCGTGCACATAGCCAGAAAGAACGTTCTTTACACCATGTAAAGTCTAGACTTCATTTACTACGTAAGTCAGCCACAATTTCGTCTCTAAGAAGTCTTCATTCTATATCTCATATTTCAATGACCTGTATAAGTCTTCATTTGCTGGAAATGTGACATTGAAGTCAGTGTGCTAGTATGGAAAGCACGGCACTGTGTATTCATGCGTATTGAAACTGCTTACAGTCTTCTCTCCAAGATCATTGCTTGTCTCTACAGTAGACAATTGATTTGGCTCATATAAAGACAACATTACCTTAAACCAGCCGGTGAGTATGTCACATTTGTACTGCAAAAACGTATTGTCTTGATTTACTGCGCTTGGAAATGCACTTAAGTCACTAGCATATGGCCAGTCTCCTACAGACAATGGAAATGCAGAAATGTCAGAACTTGAAGGCACTGTGAAGAAGATAGGTGTATTCTCTACTTGATATTCTTTCAATTGGCCATACTTTGAAGCTAATGCACATGCAAAATCAATCTTGTCAAAATGAAAGTCTATCTCTGCTTCTGGAATGATTCCATATTTGTTGAGCTAGAAAATGTCATTTTGAACATCAGCATATGTCACCATGTGCACTGACATTGTGTAGTCTGGATGTTCATCATAGCCATATGCGCGTCTCAATATAGTGTTCTAATTTATGACATTCTTGAAGTCTGTATAGCCAGTTTCATTGAGCTTGTAATAGATGCAGTCTACTCCATATGCTCTTATCTGATCTCTAAGTGCATTGCCTACTATTCTGCTCTCTTGCTCTAGCGCTTTGCGCTTCAAGAACCTGAGTTCTTTCTACTGTGACTGTATTACTGACATGTTCATTATTTACTTCATATGTGCATTTTCATGCAATATATGTAAATAAAATTGTCTTTGCAAAGCCTTGACAGTGGCAATGCTAGATTAACGTTAAACTTACAACGAAGGAAAACTAAAAATGAAACTGTTAGACATAATGAAGAAATATGATCGTTGCCTAGTGCGTGAGAGCGCTAAGCTGGCAAAGATTTACAACATGATTCTCAAAGAATCTGAAGAGCTTGATGAAGAAACTTGCCCTGAATGTGGCAATGATCCATGCACATGTGACGATGAAGTTAAGAATGAAAATGACTCTGATATGATTCCAGAGTCTGAGTTCTTTGAGGCATGCAAAGGTGATGAATGCAAAGACGTAGACGAGTGCGGACTTATTCCAGAAGAAGACTTCATTCAAGAAGAATCTGAAGAAGTCGAAGAGAATGACATGCTGCGCAACCGTCCACACAATGGCCATATCAATGACCCCCGTGGAGTGATTGCAGAAGGCGAAGATGAAGACGGTGAAGAAAAGTCTGAGAAAAAAGCTTGCAAAGGCAAAGAATGTGACGAAAACGAAGACAAAGGCAAGATGATGTCTGCTAAAGAGTTTTTCGCAGAAGCTGCAAAAGAAGCTGAAAAAGAAGACTGCGTCAATGAAGAAGAAGAGATGATGAGCGCAGCTGAGTTCTTCGCCGAAGCTGAAAAAGATGCAGAGCCAGTTGAAGAAACAGACTCTAAAGATGAAGTCAATGAAGATGAAGGAATTGTCCTTGGTCCAAACTGGCAGAAGATTGATGCTCATGAACTTCTTCCTGAAGCTGAAGAGAAGAAGCTTGAAGAGTCATTGAAGTCATATCGTCGCAAGAACCACAGACTTTTCAACGGTTAATGCATAAAATAAAAGCTCAAAGTACAATTGGGCAATGTGGAATGAGGCTGGAGATCTCCAGCCTCAGTCTATTTCTAGATCTATGACTTTGTCTGGCCGCTTATTGTACATCTGCTTGTATATCTTCAAACGCTCAGCTAAATGTCGTTGAGAGTACTTTGTGTTCCATGACAAGTCAATTATGTTAGCTCTCTCTTTAGTGTCATGCAAGCGAAGAGTACGGCCTATTGACTGTATAGTCCTCACAAATGACTTGCTTGACGTCAAGAACACTAAGTTAGTCAAACGTTTTATGTTGACTCCAGTAGACATCACAGCATTCTGCGCTATTAGAAGATTCCCCTCAGACTGCTCAAACAATGACCTTATCTTCTCTCTTTCATGCACATCAACTGAGCCATCAATGTAGAACACGTTCTTGTCAGCATACAGCTCTTTAGCGTATTCAAATAAGCCTGTCCCTATGTCTATGCGGTCAAAAAGCATCAAAGTATTTGACCTCAAGCTTATCAAATATTCAAACACTGGCTTGTACAAGTCTTTGTACCATTTATTGAAGTACTCTTTCTCTGCAATGTAAGCGTCATTGAACATCACATCACTTTCACCTGCATCTACAGCATCTTTATTGAACTTGACATCAGTGTTCAAGCTGAACAACAGACTTTTGTTTTTATCAATCTGCTTTGACCTGACTTTCACTAAAGTTATGTTCATGCTTGATATGAAGCCTTGGTCTTGCAAATCAGTTATATCGACTTTATACAATGTCTTGCCAAAAATTCCAGCAAGCTGCCATTTAGCGTATTTGTCTCTTGGCAGTGTTCCAGAGCAGCCTACTTTGACTCGTGTATCAAGTGAGTCAATGAACTCTCTTGTACTTTCAGCGACGCAAGTGTGGACTTCATCTGCAAACAATATGTCAAAACATGGCAGTTTGTCTTTGTTCTTGAAGAGATACTGCCTGTTTGCTATGACAATCTTAGCTGATGTTATGTCATTTAATTTTTTCTCTTTGCTGCTTAAAGATCCGGTGAACTTTGCGATGTCTCTCTAGTCATATCCATAGTCGATTAAATCATCATAGAACTGCACTACGAGCTGAGTGTTCGGCACGAGTATTAAAGTCTTAGCATTCCTATTGATGTTCTTTAAGACATTCCATATGAAATTTGCTATTATAAAGCTCTTGCCGCCAGCAGTTGGAACTTCAATCATACCTTTGCCATATCCAGTGAACAACAGTTTTTTCACAGCTTCTTCTTGATAGTCTCTAAATTCAAATGGATGTACGCATTTCTTCTCGGGAATTCCAGCGGCAAGCTGCTCTTGTCTTTTTCTTCTGAGTTCTGCATTGCGTCCAACATCTTCAGATATGTTTGACACATTGAATTCTTCTTTAAGAAGAGACTTCAAAGGCATTAAGTAGTCAAATATGTATCTTCTGCAGTTCTAAGATAAAGCTAATGGACTTGCTGATCCATATGTGTCTTTAATCCACTGCAGTACTTCAAACAAAAGTCCAGTCGGAAAAAATCCAAATTTGTTTATTGCATATACGAACTCTTCAGCTTTATATCCATATCTTTCAGTGAAAAATGCAGATTCATTTTTTGCAGAGAATGCTTTACGCACTTCATCTAAAGCTGAATTGTCTTTGCATATGAGTCTAAAGCACTTTGTGACTGGATCAAAGACAAGTCTGAATGTCTTTCCTTCTGGAACAGCTTCATATATACTGTTGAACTTGTCTGAATACTGCTCAAGCATAATTTCAGTGAGTCATTTCTAGCTTCAAAGCTTCTAAAGCATTCTTTATGCTGAAGCCAAATGAACTCAGCATATTGAGAGATCTTTCAATGAAGTCAATGCAGTCTTGTGTATTCTTTTGAAGTTCATTCAATTTTTTCATGTTTTCATCATTCTCTAAGATTTTGTCTTCAGATTTCATCTTCAACAATGAGTCATGCATTTTTATCTGGCTTGCTTTTGACTTCAATATCTTCTGCTTAGCAGAAGATATTCTCTGTAGATTATCTTTTTCAAGAAAAAGATAAGATATCCATTTTGCCCAGATTGAAGAGCACAGTAATGACTTCTCTCGTAGATTAGAGATACTGAGTTTCACGTCTTCATTGAGTTCGTGAATATAATTAGATAAAATAGTATTAGATTTTAATTCTATTTTATTATTTTCTCTATTATCATTCATTAATTTAATTTATTGAAAATAAAATACATTTTTAGATTTTAAATGAAATATGATTTCATAATTTAATAAGTAAATAAATTCATTAAGTTAAATTAAGAGAGATTTTGCAATGTCAGCTAGAACAATTGACAATCCAGGTGTAGAACTGAATGAGATAGACCGCTCTAACTATGAGAAGATAGACAACAGCCTTCCAAATGCTCCAACATCTTTGATGATCGGATATGCTGACAAAGGGCCTAACATGACTCTTGAGTGGATTAATTCAAAACAGACTTTTGAAGACACATTTGGGACTCCTACTACAGAGTTTGAAGCATATTTGTACAATGCTGCTATGGAAGTGCTGAATAGAGGTGGAACTTGCATAGCTTCAAAGCTGCCATATGACAATGAATCATACTAGAAATACAACTACATTGACTTTGACACGTCGTCATTCAAAGAAAATGGAGGCTTGTCTCACAGTATAAGTGCTGACACTGTATATGACACTATAAATGACATACGAGTAAATCTTCTTTCTGTAATACAGCAGCTGCCTCAACTAGCAGAGCTTAATTCTATAAGCTTGAACACTATTAGAGACATCGCAAACACTATAAACTAGCTGTATGACAAGTATTTTCCAGACTAGAACACTAGACCAGACAGCATTGGAAAATTGTCTGCTATGCTTGCAGACTTCATCAAGAACTACATAGCTGATGACTATGTGTTTTCAATGATGTTCTACAATGACACAGACTTGACATCATACATTGACATAAAGTTGAGGAATTTCACTTCTGGTGCGCAGATCAGCGGCTCTTCACTTGAAGAGCTTGACAACTTCATAACACGCCGTACAGGCAGCATTCCAAAAGACACAATCCGCATCTATGACATTACACGATCACAGTATGGCACAATACAGAACTGCAAGTGCGTGTCAAGCGATGCTATTTCAGCTTGGACAAATGAATGTCTTGGCATAGTGCCAGTGATTGTCACTCCTGCTAATGCTCTCTATTTCTAGAACTTGCTAGATGCACAGTCTTACAGTAGTGACACAAATGGCTTAGCATACAACAGCGTGTCAGCTTTCACTACACTGCGGCGTGATGGAATATCACGGCATTTTGAAGAAGTGTCAAGCTTCACGTCACTTCAAATGGCTTCTACAGGAGTGTTTGGCGCTACTTTTGCTCCTGATGTAGACAGCTTGTCAAGGCAGGCAGCTATGCAGTTCCCACTGATAAACTTCTACAATCAAGACCACTTTGACAAGACAAACTTGAAGAAGATTGGTGTAGTAGTGTTTAGAGCATTCAATGACACTAGCAACAGCGGCAAAATAGGCTTCTAGCTTCTTGAGTCATTCATAGGCTCGCTTGAGAAGAACACAAGAGACCCTGTGACAAAAGCAAATATCTTCATTGATGATGTAGTCAACTAGCAGTCATAGTTCATACGTCTGTTCTCTACAGTAGACTAGAAACGTCTAATTAGAGCTACAACATTAGCTACTTCTCTCCAGACCGCTGTGTCAATGGGATTCTACAAGAAAGACTGTGCAAAGAACATATCTTACTTGAAGTCTGTGATGAACCCAGTAAACACGGTCCTTGATAAAGCGGCCAATCCAAACATTGTGCCAGTAGACTTGCTAGTAGATGCTGGCATGTCAAACATCGCATGCTTAGCAAAGATCAGCACGCTCAGCACAGACTTGATGCCTAACTTCAGTGACTATGATGACAGTAAGTTCATTCCAGAAGACTTCAACAGCCTTGACATCTCTGGCTGGAGAGCAATACTCAACAAGTACAACAACTTCTGCAAGACAACTCGCAAAGACTGTTTGTTCTTAGCAGATGGACTTAGGCCAATGTGCTTGCAAGGAGACTCGAAGATAGTCAGGTCTACAGCGCCTTACAACACAGTCACTAAGACTGTTATTCCAAGGTTCCGCCGTTTCGCGCACACTATTGACTCTTCATACGCTGCTGGATACTGCAACTGGTTCTATGCAGTAGACTACAGCAGTAAAGACAGTTACATGTGGATTCCACCTTCTATCAAAGCAATGGGAGCTTGCATATACTGTGACACATACTTCCATTCTTGGAGTGCTCCAGCTGGAGTGACTAGAGGAGTCATAAATGACGCGGTAGATGTCGCGTTCTTGCCGACTGATGATGATGCTGGGATCATATACAGCAACGCCTGGAACTACGCGATGAGCTATCCGATTGACGGAATAGTAATAGAAGGCCATAAGACTTTCTAGTCTTAGAAGACTGCTCTTGACCGCATCAATGTCAGGCGTATGATGCTAGACCTTGAAAAGCAAGTAGCGAATGTCGCTCGGACGTTTGTCTATGAGCAGAACACTCCATACACGAGACAGCAGTTTGTTGACAATATAGAGCCTATACTGGAGAATGCTAAGTCTGGACAAGGAATATCTGACTACGCCATAAAATGTGATGACGAACTGAACACTCCACAAGTCATCGAGAACAATGAGATGAGATGCAAGATAGCGGTTCGCCCAGTGAAAACTGTCGATTGGATCGTGATAGATTTTATCTGTGTCAACCAGTCTGCGAACGTATCTGAAGAAGTGCTTAGATGAAATCATATTAAACATCAATAAAATTCTTATGTTATTTCATGCACGAAGTGTAAATAAAATTAAACGATTTAACTCAAAGGAAATCATAATATGGCAGTAAGAACTAGAATGAGTCCAGGCGTCGAATGGAAAGAGATTGACAAGTCTGGCTACTCACCTACAATGGCTGGAAGCAGTGTCTACTTGAAGGGGTTCTCTTCAAAAGGCGAAGCATACAAGCCAATGATGATAACGACTCGCTCAGCGTTTGAGCAGATATATGGCACACCAGACACTGAAGCAGAGTGCTACTTCTATGCTGGAGCATGTGAAGTGCTCAATCAAGGCGGACGTCTATTCTGTGCAAGACTGCCATATGACAACGCAGCTTTCGAGAAGATGGTAGGTGTGAAGTATGTTGTAGAGTATGGAGACGGTGTAGAGACTCTTAGTGAAAAGTCTGAAAATGGTGAAACTTATGCTACAGCAATTAGAAACGTAGATGAAGAATTGAATGAAGTCGCTGCGATAAAAGGCGGCAAGACACCAATGCTTTATGACTTGTCTGCGATTGACGAGTTCCGCACTGATGAAGCTAAAGTTCCAGCTAACACTTTTTTGATTGTTGACACTACTGGAGCTACATATGGACGTGTCACAGAAGACTGGCGCAAAGGCTGGGAAAGAGAAGTCATTGGTATAATTCCAGTTGTGACTACTGCAGCTAATGCTCTATACGCTTAGAGCTACATTGACTTGAGTGGAAACCTCAGCGATGTCAACCACTTTGAGACACTTTGTGGTGATTCATTCATTGCTTTGGACGCTACAGACGCTGAAGGACGTACATTGAGCATTGACGGAAACGTGATGAACAACACAAGTGGTCTCATGTCAGTTGACTTGGTGACTCGTATTGCATGTGACTCTTACTTCAGCAACATATCAAGCATCAGCGTGAATGTCCTTTCTACAGATGATGACATTCAAGATTTGATTGAAGAAGCCGTTGAAAACAATACTGAAGTTACAGGACTTACTTCATACAATAATTTTAAATATGAGACTGATGCTATTGAGATGATACCAAAAGTCGCATAGTATTTGACTTAGATTTAGAGTAGTTCTTCAATTTTAAGCAGTCTTGACTGCAAATAGTCAGACTTCTCTTTGAGTGCACTTGGACCAGACAACACACAGCCATATGCAATCGTGTCTGCTGGAATGGTTCCATTCACAGTGACATGTGGTGATGAAGGAAATTTCACAGACATATCTACTTAGCAAATACTTTCGGCTAATAACTATGTCTCAAGTGACATTTCAGCAATGTTTGGCTGGCACGGACAAGATTATAATGACGCAGTGCCAAACACAATTGCTCTTGATGCCGCGAACTACTTCCCGACAATACAGCCTTCACCTGATGAGAATGGTGGACTTGATTCAGAGCATCTTAAAGACATCGGCGTCGTAGTCTACAAAGCATATCTTGATCCATCTGAAGGGAATAAAGTCAGTATCGAGCCAGTTGAAGCTTATGCTGGCTCTCTGTACAAAGATGACAAAGACCCCAATACAGGTGAGACTAAGTTTATAGACACGATAATCAACTCTCAGTCACAGTACATAAACTTCTTCTCAAACTGCTTCAGTGCCCCAGCGGCAAAGAAGTACTACAAAGAAAAGTGTGACTTGCTAGTCGCGCCACCACGCAGCGGCGCAGTGCTCGGTCTCTACAGTCCGATGACGAAAAAAGACATCTCTATCAGCAAGTCAATCCTTGATGGTATGAACAAGTGCTTTGGCAAGGTGTCTGACATCAATGAGCGTGACATTGACATAGTGCCAGACGCTGGTGTGTCTAACATTGCTTCTTACATCAAGGCAATATTTGGAGAGAAAGGACCGTATGACCTTTCTATAACAGATGATCTTGGCAATTCACTTCTTGGCATGTGGACTTGCAAGAAAGCTACAGATGTGTGGGTCAAAATGTGGAAGACGGTCTTGTTTAAGCACGACGCTTTCTGCAAGAACACAAGAAAAGACTGTATGTTCGTAGCAGATGGTCTACGGCCACTTGTGCTGCAAGGACAGAAGAAGATAGTGCGTGACACGAAGCCCAGCAACTCAATTGACAAGGACATTCTTCCATTCATACCTGCTATCTGTGGCATAAACACAAGCTATGGTGCAGGCTATGCTGACTGGTTCTAGCAAGCAGATGACTACACCGGAGATTTCTTCTGGTGCCCTCCGTCAATCAAGGCTACAGGATGCTATGTCAATACAGACTTGAACTTTGACTACTGGCTTGCGCCTGCAGGCCTTACACGTGGCATAATTGCTGCTACAGATGTCGCGTTCTCGCCAAATGACAAGTAGGCCGGAGCATTTTACGAGAAAAACTGGAACTATGCGATCAACTATCCGCAAGATGGCATTGTTCTTGAAGGCTAGAAGACTTTCTAGACGAAGCCAACTGCTCTTGACCGTGTCAATGTCCGCCGTATGATGTTGCGCCTTGAGCGTCAAGTCTATAAAGTTCTACGTTATTTCGTATATGAGAACAATACTGCATACACAAGACAGCGTATTATTGATGCTGTTGATCCAATACTTAGAGCTTGCTGGCAGTCTGGCAATGGCGGACTCGCTAGATACAAGATTGTCTGTGATGAGTCTATAAATACGTCAAATGTGATTGACAATAATGAGTTGAAGATCGCGATTGGGGTGGTGCCAAACCATACAGCGGAATTCCTGACGGTCAATTGGATAATTGGAGCGAGTGGCGCTACTTGGGAAGAATTGTTCTGATTATAAGATTAAGAGCAATACGAATAAAAGAAAGAGAACTTCTTTGAAGTTCTCTTTTTTGTATAATTAAAGGTGACTATTTTTTTAAAGAAGATGGCACAATGCAGAATCCTTGGGATCATTCACAAGACGGTATATATGAAGCAAAGCATCAATGCATAATAGCTAATAATGTAAAGATTATACTGCAGTCACAGTGCAATGAATATATAGCATATGTTAATGACAAGTATGGACAAGAATTCATTTTAAATTGCAAGAGCAAGACGTGAAAATCTAAAATCTGTACATTTTATCCATGTCTAAGCACAACTACATAGACAAGTGGACATGCATCGCGATGATGAACAAGAACTGCTCTCTTCTAGATGAAGGTGTTTTAGGCTTCAACAAGACAAAGAGTGGTTCTAAAGTGTCTGTGTTCTCTCTTGACTACAAATTTGACTCTTCAAAGCACAAGCAAGTATCTTGGCTCTACCTTGATGAAGAGCCTGACAAGAGCATGTTTGATAGCGTGTACTGCCTTGAAGAGATCGTGTCAAAGATAGACTGCTCTAAGACATTCTGGACTGGAGACACTAGACCAGTTGGAGTGCTAGCTGGTGAGACTAACAT
>Ga0310695_10005167_pt1 | contig 23061 bp, 20 predicted proteins | sample RumenRJG_04DNA_FD_203882 | JGI IMG/M metagenome (GOLD analysis project Ga0310695, IMG submission 203882) | Bovine rumen microbial communities from Lethbridge, Alberta, Canada - RJG_04 (v2) (version 2) | ecosystem: Host-associated > Mammals > Digestive system > Stomach > Rumen | place: Canada...
GAGACGGCAAAGCACCTCGCCAAGCGCCTACAGGGACTCGGGCAGGGCAGAAAACAGCGGACGATGAACGAACGATGGCGATGAAGGAACCATGACGATGAACGAACGATGATGGAGGAAACGGTATGGGATTTTTTGACCGGTTGAAGAAAGGCCTTGGCAAGACGCGCGAGAACCTCACGAACAAGATCGAGAAGCTCGTGCTCGGCTACGCGGATATCGATGACGATCTGCTCGACGAGCTCGAGGAGACGCTGATCATGGCGGATGTAGGCGTGCAGACGACGGAAAAGCTCATGGACGATGTGCGCCGCGGCATCAAGAAGAAGGAAATCGGCAGTCCGGCAGACCTGACGCCGTTCCTCGAGAAGAAGATCGCGGAAATCCTCGAGGATGGCGGGGACGCCGACGCGACGCGCGTCGCAAAGGAAGGCCCGACCGTGCTGCTCGTCATCGGCGTCAACGGCGCGGGCAAGACGACGACCATCGGCAAGCTCGCGGCCTATTACAAGGAGCAGGGCAAGTCCGTCATGCTCGCGGCCGCGGATACCTTCCGCGCGGCGGCCATCGATCAGCTCGAGGTCTGGGGCAAGCGCACGGGTGCGGCGGTCATCAAGCACGAGGAAGGCTCTGACCCCGCCGCCGTGGCGTTTGACGCGGTGAAGGCTGCGAAGGCGCGTGGCATCGATATCCTGATCGTGGATACGGCGGGCCGCCTGCAGACGAAGTCGAACCTCATGCAGGAGCTCGAGAAGATCAACCGCGTCATCGGGCGCGAGATCCCGGGCGCGCCGCATGAGACCCTGCTCGTGCTCGACGCGACGACGGGGCAGAACGCGATCAGCCAGGCGGAGCTCTTCACGAAGGCTGCGCCAATCACCGGCGTCGTGCTGACGAAGCTCGACGGCACCGGCAAGGGCGGCGTCGTCATCGGCATCAAGGCGCAGCTGCACATGCCGGTCAAATGGATCGGTGTCGGCGAAGGCGTCGACGACCTGCGGCCGTTCCGTGCCGAGGACTTCGCCAAGGCCCTGTTCGACGGTACGGATATCGAGGAAAAAACGGCAAAAAATGAATGAAGTGGAAAGGCGTTGTATCCCGGAAAAGGATGCAGCGCCTTTTTTCGAATTCCTTATCAATACGTATTGAAACGAGCCTGTGTTTCGTGGTACAATATAGAAAACGTTTAAGCTTTGCACAAATGGGACAAAGTGGGGGGGAGAGCATGTTTTCTATCGATAAATTGGCAGATCCGAAATTCTTTCAGGAGAACCGGGAGCCGGCGCACAGCGACCATCGTTACTATCGGACGGCACTGGAGGCGGCAGAGGGGGAGTCGTCGTTCGTCCGCACGCTCGACGGGCTCTGGTATTTCCACTACGCGAAGAATCCAGACCTGCGCCCGAAGGGCTTTGAGAAGCCGGAGACGGACGTGAGGAGCTGGCAGACCATCCGCGTGCCCGCGCATTGGCAGCTCGAGGGCTATGGCACGCCGCAGTACACGAATCAGGCCTATCCGTGGGACGGGCATGAGGCCGTGAAGCCGGGGGCGGTTCCGGTGCGCGAGAATCCGGTCGGCAGCTATGTCAAGTATTTCGAGAAGCCGACGGACTGGGACGAGGTGCATCTCTCACTGCAGGGCGTGGAGTCAGCGGTCGTCGTCTACTGCAATGGCCGTTATGTCGGCTACAGCGAGGACAGCTTCACGCCGGCCGATTTCGATCTGACACCGTACCTCGTCGAAGGGGAGAACAAGCTCGCCTTGCAGGTCTACCGGTTCAGCTCGGGGAGCTGGCTCGAGGATCAGGATTACTGGCGGTTCGCCGGGATTTTCCGCGAGGTGCGGCTCTATACGAAACCGGCGGTGCATATCGAGAATATGCTGGTCACGGCAAAGCCCGTCCACGATTACCGCGACGGCAAGCTGAAACTGGCGCTGGACTGGAATGGGAAGAAGGAGCGCCGCGTCGACTGGCAGCTGCTCGACCCGAAGGGCGACGTCATCCAGAAACAGAGCGAGACGTCCCATGGCAAGCATTCGGTCATCAAGATCGGCGTCGACAACGCGGCCCTCTGGAGCGCGGAGGCGCCGAATCTCTACACGCTGATCCTCTCGGTCTACGATGAGGACGGCAAGCTCATGGAGATCGTGCCGCAGCGGGTCGGCTTCCGTGAGTTCGCGCTGCGCGACGGGCTCATGCAGCTCAACGGCAAGCGCATCGTGTTCAAGGGCGTGAACCGCCACGAATTCGATGCCTATAACGGCCGCGCACTCGACCCGGCGCTTTTCGAGCAGGATATCCGCGTCATGAAGCGGCATAACATCAACGCGCTCCGCTGCTCGCATTATCCGAACAGCTCGAGGATCTACGACCTCTGCGACCAGTACGGCCTCTACGTCATCGATGAGACGAACCTCGAGACGCATGGCACCTGGCAGAAGAACGGTATCGATGTCTGCGATGAGAATACGCTGCCGAAAGACCACAAGGAATGGAAGGATGCCGTGCTTGACCGCGCGCAGTCGATGTTCGAGCGCGACAAGAACCATGCCTCCATCCTGATCTGGTCCTGCGGCAACGAGTCGTTCGGCGGTTCGGTGATCCATGAGGAGAGCAAGTACTTCCACCGCGTGGATCCGACACGGCTCGTGCATTACGAAGGGATTTTCCACGACAGCTCTTATCCGGACACGAGTGATATGGAGAGCCAGATGTATACGCCGGAGGCGGACGTCGAGGCCTTTCTCGCTTCGCATCCGGAAAAGCCGTTCATCCTCTGCGAGTACACGCATTCGATGGGGAACAGCACGGGCGGCATGCACAGGTACACGGAGCTCTCGGAGCGCGAGCCGCGCTATCAGGGCGGCTTCATCTGGGATTTCGTCGATCAGGCCATCATGCGCCGCGACGGGCGCGGGAACGAGGTGCCGGGCTACGGCGGCGATTTCGGCGACCGCTCGACGGACTATGATTTCAGCGGGGACGGCATCCTGTTCGCGGACCGCAGTCTCAGCGCGAAGATGCAGGAGGTCAAGTACAACTATCAGGACTACCGCCTGCACATCAGCCGCAATCAGGTGACCATCGAGAATCACAGCCTGTTCACCGATACGGCGGCCTATGAACTGCGGATCGAGCTGCTGCTGGACGGAAAGAAGATCTGGCAGGATGTCTACGATGCGCCGTCCATCCTGCCGGGCGGGACGGGCAGCTTCCAGCTCGATGACCTGCCGGAGACCGGCGCTGGCGAGGTCTGCGTGACGGCATTGCTCTGCCTGAAGAAGGACAGCCTCTGGGCCGAGCGCGGCTTCGAGATCGCGTTCGGCCAGGGCGTCTGGCAGGCGGACGGCGCAGAAGCCCCGAAGCCCGAGGAGCTGCCGGTGCGCATGGCGTTTGGGCAACCGGAATGCGGCGTGGCCGCGCCGCAGCACCGGCCCATCGAGCGTGCGGAGGCGCTCCGCGTCGTATGCGGGGACATCAACCTCGGCGTGCAGGGCGAAGGCTTCGAGATCCTGTTCTCGAGCGCGGCCGGCAATCTCGTTTCGTACAAATATGATGGGGAGGAACTGCTTGAGGAGCAGCCGCGGCCGTCGTTCTGGCGCGCGCCGGTCAGCAATGACTACGGCAGCCGCCGCGACTTCGCGCTCGCGCAGTGGAAGCTCGCGAGCCTCTATCAGAAATGCGTGAAGAAGGAGCTGCTGACGGAGAAGGGGTGGCAGGCGTTCGACTTCTTCGGGCAGCTCGGCATCCGCGAGTACGAGGCGGAAAGCCTTTCCGTGCGCTTTACCTGGGCCCTTGCGACGAATCCGGCGAGCGAAGTGCGCATGACCTATACCGTCGGGAAGGGCGGCGTCGTGACCGCGGCCATGGACTATCAGAAGGTCGAGGGCCTGCCGGAAATCCCGGACTTCGCGCTGGTGTTCACGCTCTCAGAGAAATATGACCGGCTGACCTATTACGGGCTCGGCCCCGCGGAGAACTACTGGGACCGCCAGAGCGGTGCAAAGCTCGGCATCTGGCAGAGGGCGGTGCGCGAAGAGGTGCAGCCGTATCTGCGCCCACAGGAGACGGGCAATCACGGCGGCGTGCGCTGGATCCGCGTGACGGATGCGCGCGGCCGCGGCCTGCTGCTCTCGGCCAGCGAGCCGATGGAGGCGTCGGCGCTGCCGTACAGCTGCCACGAGCTCGAGAACGCGCGGCACGCCTATGACCTGCCGGACAGCCAGCACACGTTCCTGCGCGCGAGCCTCGGGCAGGACGGCGTCGGCGGTGACGACACCTGGGGCGCGCCGGTGCTCGAAGAATACACGAACGAGAATGTCACGAAGCATTTCGAGTTCACGTTTCAGCCTATCCTTTCTTGAGCAAGAATAGTAGAGGGCTGTTGATATTTTTCAGGCGTCCCCTACGGGGGAGCTGGCTCGCAAAGCGAGACTGAGGGGGCACGTATTGCTGGCCGGATGGCGAGCATTGTGTGCTCCCTTTTTCCGTGAGATAGATACAGAATTAGACGGCGGGCACGGTGTATGGTATAATATACGAATGGATATAAGGGGGAGTGTCCCCATGAAGGAGTGTGGCAGCATGGATATTCCAATGCATGTACTGGTAAAGCGATTCAAAGATTATATTTCGTATAATACACAGTCGGACGAGGCCAACGACAAGGAGTGCCCGTCGACGCCGGGGCAGCTCGTGCTCGCGAAGCATATCGCGGAGGAGCTCAAGGAGATCGGCCTCTCGAATGTCGAGCTCGACAAGCATGGCTACGTCATGGCGGAGCTCCCGGCCAATGGCTGCGAGGACGCGCCGACGGTCGGCTTCATCTCGCATCTCGATACCGCGCAGGACGCGGCGGGCGGCCCGATCCACCCGCGCATCGTAGAGAACTACGATGGCAAAGACATCGTACTGAACAAAGAGAAGAACATCGTGCTGACGACGAAGAGCTCGCCGAGCCTGCTGCGCTACAAGGGGAAGGACATCATGGTCACGGACGGCACGACGCTGCTCGGCGCCGATGACAAGGCCGGCGACACGGCCATCATCAGCGCGGCGGAGTACCTGATCCAGCATCCGGAGATCCAGCACGGCCGCATCCGTCTCGGCTTCACGCCGGACGAGGAGACGGGCCGTAGCCCGGATCTCTTCGACGTCAAGAAATTCGACGCGGATTTCGGCTTCACGGTAGACGGCGGCGAGATCGGCGGCCTTGAATACGAGAACTTCAACGCGGGCAACCCGGTCATCACGATCCACGGCATCAGCGCGCATACGGGCTCGGCGAAGGGCGTCATGAAGAACGCGATCTCCATCGCGGCGGAATGGCAGGCCATGCTGCCGGCCGGCGAGAAACCGGAGTACACGGAGGGCCGCGAGGGCTTCTTCCATGTCATGGGCATCGAGGGCACCTGCGCGAAAGTCGTCATGCACATGCTCGTGCGCGATTTTGACAAGGAACATTTTGAGGCGCGCAAGGCCTATCTCGAGAAGATGGCGGATTTCTTGAACGAGAAATACGGTGCGGGCACGGTAGAAGTGAAGCAGCACGATATGTATTTCAACATGTACGAGAAGATCCAGGACGGCAATATGTACATCATCGAGCTCGCGCGCGAGGCGATGAAGGCGGCTGGCGTCGAGCCGGTCACCGAGCCGATCCGCGGCGGCACGGACGGCGCGCGCCTGTCCTTCGTCGGTCTGCCGTGCCCGAACATCTTCACGGGCGGCGTGAACTTCCACAGCAATTACGAGTTCCTGCCGCTGCCGTCGCTGAAAGCTGCGGCGGATACGACCCTGCAGATCATGGTCAAGGCCGGACAGCTGAAAAAATAAGGAGAACAGGATATACATGGCAATGCTGGAAATCAAGAAGGCGGGCGACCCGGTACTCAAAGAGGTCTGCAAGCCGATAGAACATATCGATAAGAAGCTCCGCACGCTGCTCGACGATATGGCAGAGACGATGTACAAAAACGATGGCGTCGGCATCGCGGCGCCGCAGGTTGGCCTGCCGATCCGCGCCATCGTCATCGACTGCCAGGAGGAGCATGGCCTGATCGAGCTGATCAACCCGGTCATCACGTTCCGGGAGGGCTCGGTTACGGACACCGAGGGCTGCCTTTCGGTTCCCGATATCTACGGGGATGTCGAGCGCGCCGAAAAGATCAAGGTCGAGTTCCTGAACCGCCGCGGGCGCAAGCAGCATCTGACGGCGAAGGGCCTGCTCGCACGCTGCGTGCAGCATGAATGCGACCACCTCGAGGGGAGGCTCTTCATCGATATCGCAAAAAGCCTGCACAAGGGGGCGCAGAAATGAAACGTTTCCGGGTAATCTTTATGGGGACGCCGGAGTTCGCGGTGCCATGCCTCGCATCGCTCGCGGAGTACTGTGAGATCGTCGGCGTCATCACGCAGCCGGACAAGCCGAGCGGGCGCGGGCAGAAGCTCCGCCCGTCGCCCGTCAAGGTTTGGGCGGAGAATCACGGCTATCCGGTATGGCAGCCCGCGAAGGTACGGACGGAGGATTGTGTCGCATTCCTGCGCGAGAAGAAGCCGGATCTCTTCATTGTCGTGGCGTTCGGGCAGATCCTCTCGCAGGAGCTGCTCGACATCCCGAAATACGGCTGCATCAATGTGCACGCGTCGCTGCTGCCGCGTTACCGCGGCGCCGCGCCGATGCAGTGGTGCATCATCAACGGCGAGAAGGAGACGGGCGTCACGACGATGTTCATGGATGCCGGGCTCGATACCGGCGATATGCTCGTCAAGGAGACCATGCCGATCGGCGAGGACGCGACGCTCGAGGACGTCCATGACGGCCTCATGAACCTCGGCGCAAAGGCGCTCTACGAGACGCTGGAGAAGCTGTCGGAGGGCACGCTCGAACGTCATCCGCAGACCGGCGAATCGAACTACGCCGGGCGCATCACGAAGGAGACCGGGCATATCGACTGGACGAAATCCGCCGAGGAAATCCATAATCTCGTGCGCGGGCTCAATCCGGTACCGGGTGCCTACACGTTCCTGGATGGGAAGAAGTTCAAGATCTGGAAAGCGGAGCTTGCGGAGAAGACGGAGGTCATGGAGCAGCATACGGCCTCGGATCTGCAGCCGGGCATGATCCTCGCGGCGAACGCGAAGGACGGCCTGCTCGTCGTGACGGGGCAGGGGATACTGAAGATCCTGGAGATCCAGGCGCCGGGCAAGAAACGCATGGACACCGCAGCCTATCTGAACGGACACGGCATCGAGCTGCCCGCCGTTTTCGAGAGCGCCGGATCATGATACAGCAAGAGGAACGTTAAGGAAGATGGCGGACGAAAAGAAAAAGAAGAAATTCGTCATACCGGGGCGGCCGAAAAAGCGGCTGTTTCTCGGGCTCATGTTTTTGACGACGGTGCTGTGGGGCTTCGTGCTATACGGCATCTGGTGGATTGCGCGCCCAGGGCTCGCGGGGATTCATCCCGCCCTGCCCTGGGTGCTCGGCGGTTTTTTTGCCCTGTGCATCGGGCTCGTGATGCTCGGCCTCGGCAATATCGTGCTCGCGATAAAGGATTTGCCATTCCTGCATATCGGGGAAAAGCAGACCTACGGGCTCATCAACGCGCTGTTCCCATGGGCGGTGCGCCTCGGGAAGCCGTTCGGCATCACGCGGCGCAAGCTCGAGGGCTCGTTTATCGCGGTCAGCAACCTGCTTTTCTCGAAGCAGCAGATCCGCATATCGGCCGACAAGCTGCTCGTCGTGACGCCGCACTGCCTGCAGCTCGCGACCTGCCCGCGCAAGATCACGCGGGATCCGCACAACTGCGCGCAATGCGGCGGCTGCGATATCGGCTCGCTTGTCGCGCTTGCCGATGAGATGGGATTCCATTTCTTCGTGGCGACGGGCGGGACGCTCGCGCGGCAGATCGTGCGCGACAACAAGCCGAAGGCCGTGCTCGCCATCGCCTGCGAGCGCGACCTCATGAGCGGGATCCAGGACGTCTATCCGCTGCCGGCGGTCGGCGTGCTGAACATCCGCCCGAATGGGCCGTGCTACAACACGCATGTCGATATGGATGCCGTGCGCCGCGAAATCGAGAAGATCATTCTTCCGAAAGATGCGGAGGAAAAGAAATCATGACAGAAGGTCCAGCGGGGCCGGGGAGGAAGAAGACGCATGGATAAGGCACGGGAGACCGCGGTGAAGGTTTTGTCCGAGGTGCACGCAGACGGCGCGTATGCGAACGTCGCTCTTGCGAAAGCCCTGCGTGAGCAGAAGCTTTCCGAGCAGGACCGCCGCTTCGTGACCGAGCTCGTCTACGGGACGGTCAAGGCGGGCGGCACGCTCGACTGGATCCTTTCGCGCTACGCGAAGAACCCGATCCAGAAGATGCACCCTGCCGTGCGCGAAATCCTGCGCCTCGGCCTTTACCAGCTCTTCTATCTGGATAAGGTGCCGGCGTCGGCCGCCTGCAATACGTCCGTAGAGCTCGCGAAGAAGCTCGCGCCGCGGCGGCTCTCGGGTTTCGTCAACGCGGTGCTGCGGACGGCGGTCCGCGAGCCCGAGCGCGCGGCGTTCCCGAAGGAGAAGCCAGACGTATATCTGGCGCTCGCGAGCCAGCATCCGCTCTGGTTCGTGCGCCGCTGGATCAAGGAGCTCGGCGCAGAGGAGACGGAAAAGCTTACGGCGTTCGACAACACGCAGGCGCCGCTCTGCCTGCGCGCGAATACCCTGCGTGTGACGCGCGAGGAACTGCTCCAACAGCTCGAGGCGGGCGGCGCGGTCTGCGAGCCGTCGGCATGGGCGCCGGAGGGCATCGTCGTCCGGAAGCACGGCGCACTCGATGCGATGAAGCCCCTGCAGGACGGGCTCGCGCAGGTGCAGGACGAGAGCTCGATGCTCGTTGCGCAGGTGCTCGACCCGCGTCCCGGCGAGTTCATCATCGACTGCTGTGCGGCGCCGGGCGGCAAGTCCACGCATATCGCGCAGAAGATGCGCGACGAGGGCCGCATCCTCGCCGGGGATATCTACGACCACAAGATCGCGCGGATCGAGGAGAACGCGAAGCGCCTCGGCATCACGATCCTCGAGGCCGAGAAGATCGACGCGCGAGAAATCGGCGGCGAGTATGAGGAAATGGCGGACCGCGTGCTCGTCGATGCGCCGTGCTCCGGGCTCGGCGTCCTGCGGCGCAAGCCGGACGCCCGCTGGCGGAAAAGCGCCAAGGAGATCCGCAAGCTGCCTGAGCTGCAGATGGCCATCCTCGAGAGCGCAGCGCGCGCCGTGAAGCCGGATGGCATCCTCGTCTACAGTACCTGCACGATCGAGCAGGCGGAGAATGCGGATGTCGTGCGCGCGTTCCTCGCGAAGCATCCGGAGTTCTACATCGAGCGAGCCGGGGCATTCCTGCCCGCGCCGCACGGTCACGGGAATGAGGACATGGTGCAGCTTTACCCGCAGCGCGACGGGACGGACGGCTTCTTCATCGCGCGCATGCATAAGGTCTGCCGGCTGGGATGAGCATATAGGCGAAGAAAGGGAGCGTGAGCAATGGCTGCACCGAATGAAACGGATGAGCGGGAGAAAGAAACGGAAACGACAGGGAAGAAAGATATTTTCGGCGAAAACGTCGAAGCACTGCAGGCAGAGCTTGCGCCGCTGAACCTGCCGAAATACCGCGCGAAGCAGATTGCGGAATGGATGTACCAGAAAGGGGCGAAGACCTTTGCGGCGATGACGAATCTCCCGAAGTCCCTGCGCGAGTCGCTCGACGAGGCGTTCGTCATCTGGCAGCCCTTCGTGCGCGACCGCCTCGACAGCGTGGACGGCCTGACCTCGAAATTCCTGTTCGAATTCGCGGACGGCACGGCCATCGAGTCCGTGTTGATGCGGCAGAGCTACGGCAACAGCGTCTGTGTTTCGTCGCAGGCTGGGTGCAATATGGGCTGCGCGTTCTGCGCCTCGACCCTGCACGGCATGGCGCGGAACCTGACGGCCGGCGAAATGGCCGCACAGGTCATCGCGATCAACGACCGGCTGCGCGAGGAGGACGGCGGCAAGGTCGACACCATCGTCATCATGGGTTCCGGCGAGCCGCTCATGAACTACGACAACGTGCTCGCGTTCATCCACCTGCTGCACGAAGACTATGTGCTCGGGCTCGGCTACCGGAACATCACGCTTTCGACGGCCGGCATCGTGCCGAACATGCTGCGGCTCGCGGATGAGGGCATCCCGATCTCGCTGTCGGTTTCCCTGCACGCGCCGAACCAGCCCCTGCGCGAAAGGCTCATGCCGATTTCGAAGAAATATCCGATGGAGGACGTCGTGCGCGCCGCGAAGCACTATGCGGACAAGACGAAGCGCCGCGTGACCTACGAGTACATCCTGATCGACGGCGTGAACGACACCGAGGAGCACGCGCGCGAGCTCGCGAAGCTGCTGCGCGGGCAGCTCGCGAACGTCAATCTGATCCCAATCAACCCTGTGGCCGAGCGCCATCTGCTGCGCCCATCCAAAGCGCGCATCGAGCATTTCCTGCGCTCGCTGACGATGCACCACATCCAGGCGACCGTGCGCAAAGAGATGGGTACCGATATCCACGCGGCCTGCGGACAGCTCCGGAACAAGCATCTGGAGGACTGAATGCGCGCGTTCTGTCGTGCCTTTGATTGACGGACACCGGTTTCGGCGGTAAAATATGGGATTAGAGGAAGAATATGCAAAAGAGGGGATTCTCGAATGGGACTCGGCAAACTGGAATCGTTCCTCGGCGGTCATATTGAAGGATTCTTCAACAAGAAATTCGGCAGTGACCTCGAACCCGCGGAGCTCATGAAGGGCCTCGAGCAGGAGCTCGTGAAGCGCGGCAGGAACCGCGCGGGCGCCTCGGTGCCCAACGTCTACGTGTTCACGCTTTCGGGCGAGGACTATCAGCGGCTCTGCGCGCAGCGCATTTCCGATGCACTCATCACGCATCTCGAGAAGCAGGTCATCCTGCAGGATTACGAAATGGACGGCGAGCTCACCATCCGCATGGGACGCAAGAAATCCCTGACGCGCGGGGTATTCGAGCTCACGTCGGAATATCAGTCCGATGAGGGCGGCGGGGAGGATGCCGAACCGCATACACTTGTGCTGAAGCGGTCGCATCTCGACCCGCACCGGCCGCTGAACCTGCCGGCCGAGCATCTGCTCGCGTCGCTGACGGTCGTCGAGGGGCCGGACCGCGACGCGTATCTGGAGTTCGGCGAGAAGCAGATCTACATCGGGCGGCGCGACAAGAACGAGTTCATCCTGACGGATGCCAATGCCTCGCGCCTGCACGCGTGGATATCCTATGAAAGGCACCGCCATGTCCTGCACGACGCGCAGAGCACGAACGGCACGTTCGTCAACGGCGAGCGCGTGACCGAGATGCTCCTGCAGCCGGGCGATGAAATACAGATCGGGGCGTCGGTGCTCTGCTATGAGGTGATTTGATGTCCTTTACCGCAACGATACTGAAGGTCGTGCGCGTCGTGCTCGAGTACGGCATGCTGCTCTGGCTCATCTACTTCGTCGGGAAGCTTGCGCGCGGCATGTTCTACGATGTGAAGAAAGAGAGCCGGGCGGCGCGGAAGCCGGAGGTCAGCCCGCGCGAGGCCATCCTGTCGGTGGTCGATGCGCGCGAGCCGGAGCTCGCCGGCCAGCGCTACGCGTTCGGCGAGCAGATCACGATCGGGCGCGGCAGCGATAACGATGTCGTGATCCCGGAATCCTTTGTTTCCCATCATCACGCGGCGATATACCGGCATGGCAGCCAGTACATCGTCGAGGACCTCGGGAGCGTCAATCACACCTATGTGAACGACCAGGAACTCGAGGGAAGGGCGTATATCAAGGCGGGCGATGTCCTGCGCATCGGTTTGGTGACACTGAAGTTCGAGAGGTGAACCCATGATACAGGTATATGAAGCGACGGACGTCGGGCGGGTGCGGCCGGTCAACGAGGACAGCGAGGCCGCATTCGAGCCGTGCGTCTGCGTGGTGGCGGACGGCATGGGCGGCGCGGCAGCCGGTGAGGTCGCGAGCCAAATCCTCATCAAGTCGGTGCGCGAGCGGCTCTATGCGAAGAATTCCATCACGGAGACGGATCTCGCGGAGGCCATCCGTACGGCGAACGCCGAGATCCTCGAGAACGCGCGGCTCTACCCCGAGCGAAAGGGGATGGGGACGACTGCGACGATTCTGCACGTTTCTGAGCCGCAGGGGCGGGCGTACTGGGCACATGTCGGCGACAGCCGCCTCTACTGCCTGCGCGACGGTGCGCTCACGCAGGTCACGCGCGACCACTCCTACGTCGAGGATCTCGTGGCGAACGGCACAATCACCGAAGAGGAGGCGCGCGTGCACCCGCAGAAGAACGTCCTGACGCGTGCGGTCGGCGTCGTGCCGGAGGTCGAGGTCGATACCGGGGCTTTTCCGGTGAAAGATGGGGATATCTTTCTACTCGCGACCGACGGCCTCATGAAGATGATGGAGGACGGCGAGATCGCGGACATGCTCGGGACGCATCGCGGCAGCGGGGAGAACCTCGCGCAGATGCTCATCAATCACGCGCTCGATGTCGGCGGCGTGGATAACGTGACGGCCATCGTGGTGGTGTACGCATCATGAAAAGACAAGGAAAATGGGAGGGCGTCGGCCTACGCCCCCTGCTCGCGCCGCTCGGCATCCTCGTTTCCGGTGTTGCCGTACTGCTGCTGAAAGCGCATGCAACCGGCGTGCAGAAGGCGCCGGATCTCCTCTCGGGCTTTGACCTTTCGTTCCTGCCGTGGCTCGCGGCAGCCTTCCTGCTCGCCTGCTTCATCGTCTATCTGCTCGGGCGGCGCGGGGAGGACGCCTGGCTCTTCGCCATCGCGTTCTTCCTCGCGAGCGTCGGCATCGTCGAGATCGGCCGGCTGAAACCGGCGCTGTTCTCGGCGCAGCTCCACTGGCTCGTCATCGGCATGGTCGTTTTCCTGCTCGTCGTGCGGTTCTGGGCCCGGATCGAGAGGCTCCTGCAGTACCCGTATCTGCTCGGGCTCGTCTGCATCGTGCTGCTCGGCCTGCCGATGCTGTTCGGCACGGAGATCGGCGGCAGCAAGAACTGGCTCGTGCTCGGTCCGATTTCCATTCAGCCGTCGGAATTCGGAAAGATCCTGATCCTGTTTTTCCTCGCGGCCTATCTATCGGATCACCGGCGTGTGCTGACCCTGCCGTCGCACCACATCCTGATGCTGCGGCTGCCGCCGCTGCGCTTCATCGCGCCGCTCGTGTGCATCTGGGGCTTCGCCATCCTGATGTTCGTCGTGGAACGCGACCTCGGATCGGCGCTGCTGTTCTTCGGCATCGCGGTGCTCATGACCTATATGGCGACCGGCAGCAAGAGCTACGTATTCCTTGCGCTCTCGTTCTTCGGGGCGGCTGCGGCGGTCAGCTACATGCTGTTCAATCACGTGCGCGTGCGCGTGGCGATATGGCTGCACCCGTGGAGCGACCCGAACGGCATGGCCTATCAGGTCGTGCAGTCGCTGTTCGCGTTCGGGACGGGCGGCGTCTGGGGAACCGGCTTCGGGTTCGGGCATCCGGGCTTCATCCCGGAGGTCCATACGGACTTCATCTATGCGGCAATCGCTGAGGAGTGGGGGCTCATCGGCGCGCTGATGGTCTTTGCCTGCTATGTCCTGCTGTTCTGGCGCGGCATACGCATCGCCCTGCACCAGCGCGAGGAGAAGAAGATGCTGCTCGCGGCGGGTGTCAGCTCGCTGCTCGTCCTGCAGGCGTTCATCATCATCGCCGGCGTCACGAAGTTCCTGCCGCTCACGGGCATCACGCTGCCGTTCGTGAGCTACGGCGGCAGCTCGATGCTCTCGTGCTTTATCCTGCTCGGAATCCTCGGCTCGCTGTCCGGCGAGAGGGGCGAAAGGAGTGGACGCGATGGCTGACTGGAAGATGAAGAAATACATCCTGCGCACCGCGTCCTTCCTGCTCGTGCTCTGCGGCTTCCTTGCCATCTACCTGATTTTCCTGATGACCTGGGATGCGGACAGCCTCGCGTCGAATCCGCTCAATATGCGGAAGAGCGCGGCGCAGGCCGATATCGTCCGCGGCTCGATCCTCGACGCGCAGGGCCGCGTGCTCGCGCAGACGCGCGCGGACGGCACGCGGTCGTACCCGATGGGAGCGGCCTTTGCCCCCGTGACGGGTTACAATGGCGAGAAGATCGGCAGCGCGGGCATCGAGGGGCATGAGAATCAGGCACTGCTCGGCCTCACACAGGATATGAGCCGCATCGGCCCGGCCGCGCAGCTCTTTCAGGCCGACCGCGGCAACGATGTGCACCTGACGATCGAGGGCGACGCGCAGCAGGCGGCTTATGACGGACTCGCGGGCCGGCGCGGCGCGGTGGTCGTGCTCGACGTCACGACCGGGGCCGTGCTCGCGATGGTGAGCTCACCGTCCTACGACCCGAACGACATCGAGGAGAACTGGAAAGCGCTCTCCGCGCAGGACAGCGGCCCACTCTTGAACCGGGCCGTGCAGGGGCTCTACCCGCCGGGCTCGACCATCAAGCCGCTGATCGCGGATGCGGCGCTGTCGAACGGCGTGACCGACGAGTCGGAGGTCTTCGACTGCACGGGCGCGCTCGATGTCGGCGGCGGCCAGACCATCCGCGAGAGCCACGGTGAGGTGCACGGCAAGGTGAACCTGCGGCAGGCTCTCGAGGAGTCCTGCAATGTCACCTTCGGCACGCTCGGCATGCGCCTCGGGGACAAGAAGCTCGAGGCGGCGTTCCAGCGCTACGGCTTTGACCGCGAGCTCGGCGGCGACATCCTGATGACGAAATCGCATTTCCCGGATTTCGGGCATCTCTCGAAGGGAGACCAGGCGCAGACCGCCATCGGCCAGAGCAGTTTGCTCGTGACGCCGATGCACATGGCATTGATGGCCGCGGCCATCGCGAATGGCGGCACCGTCATGAAACCGTACCTCGTCGAGAAGGTCACGACCCCTGGCGGCATGACCGCGCAGGAGGCATCGCCATCCAAATGGCTGACCGCGATGACGCCGGATATGGCGGCAAAGCTTGACAGCTATATGGAAGGTGTAGTAAAAAAGGGTACAGGGACGGCCGCGGCGGTCAGCGGCATCCGCGTGACCGGCAAGACCGGCACCGCGGAGAACGCGCAGGGCAAGGATCACGCATGGTTCATCGGCTCTGCGGAGCTGCGCGGCCGCAAGATCGCGTTCGCGATCATCGTGGAGAACGCGGGCGGCGGCGGCATCGAGGCCGCGCCGATTGCCCGGAAAATCATTCTGAGCCTGGAATAAGGGATAGGCCGGAGATATCCTCCGGCATGTGAGGATAGAACCTAGGATTTTTAGGAGGAATAGCATGAGCCAGCGTGTACTCGACCATCGGTATGAGCTCATAGAGCGTATCGGCGGAGGCGGAATGGCCGATGTCTACAAGGCAAGGGATCAGCTCCTCGACCGTCCGGTCGCCGTAAAGATCCTGCATGATCAGTTCAAGAGCGATGAGGAATTCATCACGAAATTCCATCGCGAGGCAAAGGCGGCGGCGCGCCTCTCGCACCCGAACATCGTCAACATCTACGATGTCGGCGAGGCGGAGGGTGACCACTACATCGTCATGGAATACGTGCCGGGACGCACGCTGAAAGACAAGATCAAGGCTGAGGGGCATCTCCCGGTCGACGAGGCCCTGCGGATCACGCGCGAGATCGCGAGCGCACTCGCGCACGCGCATGCGAATAACCTCGTGCACTGCGACATCAAGCCGCACAATATCCTGATGGCCGCGGACGGCACGGCGAAGGTCGCGGACTTCGGCATCGCGCGCGCCGTGACCGAGTCGACGATGACCTACAGCGGCAACGTCATCGGCTCCGTGCATTATTTCTCGCCAGAGCAGGCGCGCGGCACGATGATCACGCCGAAATCGGATGTCTATTCCCTCGGCGTCGTGCTCTATGAGATGCTGACGGGCAAGCTCCCGTTCACGGGTGAGACGCCGGTCAGCGTCGCGATGAAGCATCTGCAGGAAGCGCCGGTGCCGGTGCGCCAGATCGATCCGTCCATCCCGCCGGTCGTCGAGTCCATCGTCTCGCGCATGATGAGCAAGGATCCGGATGACCGTCCGGACAGCGACGGGCTCGTGCAGGAAATCGAGCAGGCCGAGCAGATGATCGGCAGCGGCAGCCGCGCGGGCTTCGGCGGCGAGGATCCGTACGCGACGCGCGTGATGCCAGCCGTGCAGCCGCGTCAGCCATCCATCCCGCCGCGCCGTGCCGAGCGTTACGATGACTACGACGAGGAGCCGGAGAAGAAATCCATCTTCAAGTCGAAGAAGTTCATCGTGGGCTTGATTGCAGTCCTGCTGCTCGGCTTCTTCGTCGGCGCGTTCATGAGCTATGGCAAGTTCTGGAGCACGGCGGAGGTCGTCGTGCCGGATGTCACGGGCAAGCAGATGGTGCTCGCGAAGCAGATCCTCGAGGACAACAAACTCCGCGTCAATGTCGTCGAGAAATTCGACGCGGACAAGCCGGCCGGGACGGTCGTATCGCAGGATCCGGAGGCCGGCTCCAAGGTCAAGGAGGAACGCCTTGTCACGATCTACGTCAGCAAGGGCGGCGAGGAAGGACGATGCCGTCGAGCAGATTAAGAAGATGGGCCTGAAGGTCGGCAAGGTCTACGAGAAGTACTCGGATGAGGCCGCTGGTACGGTCATCGAGACGAGCCCGCGCGCCGGTTCGAAGATCAGCAAGGGCAAGACCGTCGACCTGACCATCAGCAAGGGCAAGAAGACACAGAAGGTGCTGTTGACCGATGTGACGGGCAGCAGCGTGGAAGCGGCCACTGCGGCCCTTGAGAACAAGGGCTTCCGCGTGAGCGTCCAGAAGCAGAAGACCGATGCGGCGCCGGCCGGAACGGTCATCCGCATGACGCCGGGCGCTGGCTCTGAGCTCGACGAGGGCTCGACCGTCACGCTGACCGTCGCGGAGAGCGCGAAAGACCGCCGCAGCGAGGATCAGATGGAAGAACAATCCAAGAAGAACGCGGGCGGGAATGCGCCGTCCAAGGCGAACCAGTCCTCGAAAGGTCAATGACTGGATGGGAAAAGAAGGTGAGGAAATCGGCAGCGGAACAGGGACGCCTGATCAAGGCGTATAACAGTTTTTTCTATGTGCAGCTGGATGACGCGGACAGCGCGGCAAACACCACGGAAAGCGCGGAAGGATCGGAAGGCCTGCTCCCGTGCAAATTGCGCGGTAAATTGAAGCGCGCGCGGCGGTCGCTCGCCGTCGTGCCGGGAGACCGTGTGCAGGTCTCGAGGCTGCCGGACGGTTCCGGCGTCATCGAGGAAGTGCTCCCGCGGGAGAACCTCCTGCAGCGTCCGGCCGTCGCGAATCTCACGCAGGTCATGCTGACCTTTGCCGCGGCGCAGCCGGATCCGCATCCGCTGCTGCTGAACCGCTTTCTCGTGCTCGCAGAGTGGTCGGAGATCCCGCGCATCGCAATCTGCGTGAACAAGATGGACCTGCGGCCGGACGAGCCGGACTTCCTCGCGGCGTACGAGGCCGTCGGCTATCCCGTCTACCGCGTGTCCGCAAAGGAAAACGCCGGGCTCGATGCGCTGAAGGAAGCGCTTGAGGGGCAGACGACGGTGTTCGCCGGCCCGTCCGGCGTCGGGAAGTCGTCGCTGCTCAATGCCATCGACAGCGGCCTGCAGCTCCAGACCAGCCATATCAGCGCGAAGATCAAGCGCGGGCGGCATACGACACGCGTCGCGGAACTCATCCCGTGGCAGGGCGGCTACATCGTCGACACGCCGGGATTTTCCGCGATGGAGCTCACGGCCATCGACCCGCAGCAGCTGCCGCTGTATTTCCCGGATTTCCGCCCGTATCTCGGCGCCTGCCGCTTCCAGCCGTGCAGTCACAGCCATGAGCCGGACTGCGCCATCAAGCAGGCCGTAGAAGAAGGAAAAATCCAGCAAGAGCGCTATGATGCGTATCTGCCCCTATATCAGGAAATTGAAGAAGAACGAAAGAAGGAATACCGATGATCAAGATTGCCCCGTCCATTTTGTCCGCTGATTTCTCTCATCTCGCCGATGAAGTCAAGAAAGTCACGGATGCCGGAGCAGAGTATGTCCATATCGATGTCATGGACGGCACGTTCGTGCCGAACATCACGATCGGCTCGCCGGTCGTCAAGAGCCTGCGCAAAGCCTCGGATGCCGTGTTCGACGTACATCTGATGGTCGAGCACCCGGAGACGCAGATCGAGGCGTTTGCCGAGGCCGGGGCCGATATCATCACGTTCCACGTCGAGGCTGCGAAGCACAGCCACCGCGTGATCCAGCAGATCCATGCAGCGGGCTGCAAGGCCGGCATCGCCCTGAATCCGGGCACCTCGCTCGCGATGATCGAGGAGCTCGTCGGCGATGTCGATATGGTGCTCTGCATGACCGTGAATCCGGGCTTTGGCGGGCAGAAGTTCATTGGGTCGCAGCTCGAGAAGATCCATATGCTCTACCATAACCTCAAGGACCTCGGTCTCGACTGCGATATCGAGGTCGACGGCGGTATCAACGCGGAGACGAGCAAGCTCGTGCGCGAGGCCGGGGCCAACGTGCTCGTCGCCGGTTCCGCCATCTACGGCTCGGACGACGTGGCAAAGGCGATAAAGGAGATCCGCGGATAATGCAGGACGTACAGAAACGCGCCGACGCGCGGGGCATCGCCATCCAGCATGTCGGCGTCAACCACGTGCAGCTGCCTTTCCTGATCAAGACGAAGGACGGCGGCTTCCAGCAGGTGCTCGCGGACATCCGGTTCACGGTATCCCTGCCGAAGGAGTACAAGGGCACGCACATGTCGCGCTTTGTCGAGATCCTGATGCCCTGGAGCAAGAAGCCGCTCGCGGAGCCGGAGATGGATACGATGCTCAGCGAGGCGCTCGGCAAGCTCGATGCGGAGTCCGCGGAGATTGAGCTCGCGTTCAAGTATTTCATCGAAAAGAAAGCGCCGGTCAGCGGCGGCGCCTCGCTGCTCGGCATCGACTGCTCGTTCAGCGGGCGGAAGGAGCGCGGCGCGGCCATGGCATTCACGCTCGGCGTCGCGATGCCGTTCACGTCGCTCTGCCCGTGCAGCAAGGAAATCTCCGACTACGGTGCGCACAATCAGCGCTCGCTGTCGCGGGTGCGTGTGCGGTTCGCGCCGGGCAAAGAGTGCATCTATATCGAGGATCTCGCCGCCCTGCTCGAGCGGCAGGGATCCGCGCCCATCTATCCTCTCTTGAAGCGGCCCGATGAAAAATATGTGACCGAGGCCGCCTATGATAACCCGAAATTCGTCGAGGATATCCTGCGGGACACGGTGCTCGCGCTCCGGGGGATCGATGGGCTCGCTTGGTTCTCGCTCGTCTGCGAGAATCAGGAGTCGATTCATAGTCACAATGCTTATGCCAGCCACGAAGAAACCCTGCTCTCCAATGGGTGAAGGCTGAGACAAGCGTCCAAAAAATAAGGAGATGCCCTGTGCATTCCCGTTATGTTAGGACGGAAGCTTATGAATAAATTTTACAAGCGGCTGATTTTCCTGATTGTGCTGGTGCTGGTGATTTCCGGCGTCGTCATCTATTCGACCGTGGATATCCACACCTTGCGCAGCCTGACGCGCTTCAAGCCGTGGTCTCTTGCGCTCGCGATCCTCGCGGTATCCGTCGGGCTGTTCTTCGACGGGGCGCGGCTCATGCACCTCGTTCATATCTCCAATGAGAAAATCTCGCTTTATGAGGCCGTACAAGTCATATTCGGCAACTATTTCCTTGCGCTCTTGACGCCGGGGGCGACGGGCGGCGCGGTCGCGCAGCTCATGTTCCTGCGGCATGCCGGCGTGCCGACCGGCAAGGCGGCGGTGCTCGTCATCGTGCGCACCCTGCTCTCGATTTTCTTCCTGATCCTGTGCATGCCTTTCATCTTCATGCACGATTCGGGGATCATCCCGGGCGTGTCGAACAACACGCTGATGGCCATCACGCTGACGGCGCTCGTGGTCATCATCCTGATTGTCGCCGGTGCGCGCGGCGGCTGGCTCGATTTCCTCGTCATCAAATTGACGAAGAAGCTCGAGAACGAGAAGCGCAAGAAGGTCTTTGCGTTCTGGCGCGATACGAAGAGCGCCGTGCAGCTGCTGTCGCATTCGCCGAAGGACATGCTGCTTGTCTTTGCGGAGTCCGGCCTGAACCTGCTCTGCATCTACGCGATCGTGCCGTGTCTGATGCTCGGGCTCGGCGTCACGGATGCGGACTGGTACTCGGTCATGGGCCGCATGATCTTCCTGAACATGCTGCTGTATTTCACGCCGACGCCGGGCGGCTCCGGCGTCGCGGAGGGCGGCTTCGTCCTGTTGTTCTCGAACTCGGTGCCAGCCGGCACGGTCGGCATCGTTGCGGTCTGCTGGCGGCTGATTGCCGAGTATCTGCCGTTCCTCGTCGGTTTCTACTATACGATCACGGTGTTCGGCCGCGATTTCGTGAACAAGCAGCTCGGCAAAGAGTGAGGCCGTTTTCCGGCCAATGTGCAGAAAGGGCGTGACAGGATGGGGAAGATAATCCTTGCGACGGGCGGCGCGCGCTGCGGCAAGTCGCGGTTCACCGAGGAATACGCGAAGGCGTGCGGCGGCTCCGTCGCCTATATCGCGACCGCGCAGGTGCAGGACGCCGAGATGGCGTTCCGCGTCGGCATGCACCGGGAACGGCGTCCTGCACAGTGGGATACCTACGAGGCCCCGTTCGGTGCGCACAAAGCCATCCGCGAGGCAGGGAAGGCGCATGAGGTCATCCTGTTCGACTGCGTGACGCTGTACCTCTCGAATCTGCTCTGCTCGATGGACGAGGAGGAGCTCGAGGTGCAGGACGCCATCTACCAGCTGACGGGGCATGCCGTCGATGATTTGATCGAGGCGGCAAATTCTGTGGACAGCACGGTGATTTTCGTGACGAACGAGGTCGGCGCGGGCATCGTGCCGGAATACCTGCTCTCGCGCGTCTACCGGGATATGGCCGGGCTCGCGAACCAGCGCCTCGCGGCGGCCGCCGCGGAGGTCTACCTCGTCGTCGCCGGCATCGCGGTCGACCTGCGGAAGATCGGTGAGGAGGTGCGCCGTGCCGGGACAAGATAAGGCAAAGAGCGTCATGCTCATGGGGACGGCCTCACATGTCGGCAAGAGCATCCTGACGACGGCGCTCGCACGCATTTTCTATCGGCGCGGCATCCGTACGGTGCCGTTCAAGGCGCAGAACATGGCGCTGAACTCGTTCGTGACGCGGGACGGCCGTGAGATGGGGCGCGCACAGGTCGCGCAGGCCGAGGCGGCGGGGCTCGCGCCCGACGTGCGCATGAATCCCGTCCTGCTGAAGCCGACGGGACATGCGAGCTCGCAGGTCATCATCGACGGGCTGCCCGTCGGCAATATGTCCGCTAGGGAATACCATAAGGGATACGCCCTGCGGGCATTCGATGCGGTCAAGGCGTCGCTCGCGGAGCTCCGGCGCGACTACGAGATGCTCGTTGTCGAGGGGGCCGGCAGCCCCGCTGAGGTCAACCTGAAAGAACACGACATCGTCAATATGCGCGTCGCGAAATACCTGCATGCGCCGGTGCTGCTGATCGCGGACATCGACCGCGGTGGCGCACTCGCCTCGCTCGTCGGCACGCTCGAGCTGCTCGACGACGAGGAGCGGGCCCTCGTGCGCGGCCTCGTCATCAACAAATTCCGCGGCGATGTCTCGCTCTTCACGCCGGCCATCGATTTCCTCGAAAAGAAAACCGGCAAGCCCGTGCTCGGCGTCCTGCCCTTCCTCGAGAATCTCGGCATCGACGAGGAGGATTCCGTGACGCTCGAGGAGACGGAGAAGGACGGCGCAAAGGCAGACGCGCCGCTCCGGATCCGCGTCATCTTCACGCCGCAGCTTTCCAACTACACCGATTTCGACGCGCTCGCGGCGGAGCCGGACGTCGACCTGCACTATGCGAAGGTGCCAGAAGAACTCGAAGGAGCCGACCTGCTCCTGCTCGGCGGCTCGAAGAACACGATGGCCGACCTATCCTATCTGCAGGAACATGGCATGGTGCAGGCAATCCGCGCGGCGATGGCGCAGGGGAAGACCATCCTCGCCGGGATATGCGGCGGCTATCAGATGCTCGGCGCGCGGCTCATCGACCGGCAGGGCGTCGAGGGCGAGCACGGGTGCGCGGAGATGCCGGGGCTCGGCTTCTTCCCGATGGAGACGCGGTTCACCGGCGAAAAGATCCTCGCGCAGACCGCGGCGGTCTGCCGGGACTGGCAGCTTGCAGGCTCGCAGCATAGCTTCGCGGGTGAACCCGTAGAGGGCTATGAGATCCATGCGGGCCGCACGGCCTTCAAGGCGGATATCCGGCATATCCTAACGGTGCAGCGCAGCGGCGGAGAGAAGGGCTCGGAACCAGCCGGGGCCATTTCTGCGGACGGGCGCGTATTCGGCACCTATCTGCACGGCCTGTTCGATGCCGACGGGTTCCGCCGCTCGTTTCTGAACGCCCTGCGCGAGCGGAAAGGCCTCGTGCCAATCCCGCAGCAGGTCAACCGCCAGCGCGAGCGGCAGGCGGCCTACGACCGGCTCGCGGACATGGTCGAGCAGAGCCTCGATATGCGGAAGCTGGACGAAATCATCGGACAGGCAGCAGAAGAAAGGAAAGAAAGGGAGGAGAGTCAGGCATGATCACGGCAATCCTCTCTTTTTTCATCGATACGGTGGTCGGCGACCCGGGCGGGAAATGGCATCCGGTCGCGCTGATCGGCCGTCTGATCGCATTTCTCGAGCGGATCTTCTATCGGAAGGAGCAGGGCCGGAACTTCCAGTTCCTGTCCGGGGCCATCGTGGTCCTGCTGACCATCTGCATCTGCTACGACCTGACGGCGTTCCTGATGCATGGCATTGCTTTCCTGCCGTTCACCTATGCGGATACGATCCTCGGCGCCA
>Ga0310695_10005169_pt1 | contig 23059 bp, 15 predicted proteins | sample RumenRJG_04DNA_FD_203882 | JGI IMG/M metagenome (GOLD analysis project Ga0310695, IMG submission 203882) | Bovine rumen microbial communities from Lethbridge, Alberta, Canada - RJG_04 (v2) (version 2) | ecosystem: Host-associated > Mammals > Digestive system > Stomach > Rumen | place: Canada...
TCTGTTACTATGTCTTTAATGATAAGACAGAATAACAGAGTGAACAAGGAAAAAGACATAGTAACAGAGTAAACATAAGATAGCTTCGTTACTATGTCTAATCTGTTACTATGTCTTTAATGATAAGACAGAATAACAGAGTGAACAAGGAAAAAGACATAGTAACAGAGTAAACATAAGATAGCTTCGTTACTATGTCTAATCTGTTACTATGTCTTTAATGATAAGACAGAATAACAGAGTGAACAAGGAAAAAGACATAGTAACAGAGTAAACATAAGATAGCTTCGTTACTATGTCTAATCTGTTACTATGTCTTTAATGATAAGGCCTAAAAACTATGTTTACTCTGTTACTATGTCTTCAACATGAACCTGTTACTGTGTCTGCCACAGAAACTTTTTTGCTTTCGCCTCATTCTATATAACTTACTAAAATACAGCGCTTTGTAAAAAGTTGCATTTGGTGATATTGTATAATACATCAAATGCAACTTTTTTTATTCCGCCTTTCATCATAACTTTGCAGCGCAATCGCAAAAACCGGAAATCAACATTTTCAAAACTTAAACATATTACAGATCATGAACAACATCAAGTCACTTGTTGTCAGCTTTATGCTGACGCTCATCGCCGTTTCCTCTTTCGGCCAGTCCAAGATCAAAGATGTCCGCACCAACCCCGACCTTTATTTCCTGCGTGCCGACGAAGTTGCCAACAGCCTCTCGCTGTTGCCTCCTCCTCCCCAGCAGGGTTCCATCCTCTGGCTCAACGACGAGGCACAGTATCAGTGGGGCAAGCTGCAGCGCGACACGCCGCGTGGTGACCAGGCCGCTGCCGACGCACGTGTCAACGGCGACGGTGTGCCCAACGCCTTCTCCGACGCTTTCGGTGTGCGCATCAGCAAGGAAGAGACACCCGAAATCTATAAGCTCGTCATCAACATGCGCGAGGACGCCGGCGACCTGGCCACACGCGCTGCCAAAAACCACTATATGCGTGTGCGTCCCTTCGCTTATTATCACGAGATGACCTGCAACCCCGAACAGCAGAAGGAGCTGTCCACCAACGGCAGCTATCCTTCCGGCCATACCTCCATCGGCTGGGCTACCGCACTCGTCCTCGCTGAGGTGAACCCCGACCGCCAGGACTCCATCCTCAAGCGTGGCTATGAAATGGGACAGAGCCGCGTGATCTGTGGCTATCACTTCCAGAGCGATGTCGACGCAGCACGCCTCGTGGCCAGCGCCGTCGTAGCACGTCTTCACGCCAACGACAACTTCATGAAGCAGCTCGGCAAGGCTAAGAAGGAATTCGCCAAGCTCGTCAAGGAAGGTAAGGTCGCCAAGGTAGAGCGTAAGGCTGAGGAGACTACAAAATAAACTGTCTGTTTGAACTATTTGTACAAAAGAAAAGGAATCATAAAATGAAAAAGACAATACTCTTCGGACTTGCACTGCTGGCCGCCACGACGCTGCAGGCCCAGGAAAAGACAGAAAGCAAACTCGTTGTCAAGCCTTCCGGCCGTATCCTCTTGGACGCCGGACTCTTTGACGCCAACGACGAAATCAACAACCAACTCAACGATGGTATGGCCGTCCCCGACATGCGTGTGGGATTCAAGGCTACCTATGAGGACTGGAAAGCTAAAGTCGACATCGGATACGCCTACGGCAAGGTGGGCATGAAGGATGTCTATATCGAGCACTCCTTAGGCAAGAAGAGCCTCATCCGCGCCGGTTACTTCGTACACCAGTATGGTTTGCAAAGTGCCACCAGCTCTTCTTTCAAAATCTCCATGGAGGAACCTCGCAGCAACCAAGCACTTAACAACTCACGTCTGCTCGGCGTTATGTTTGAGCACTCTGATCTCCGTTACCTCTTTACCGCCAGTTTCTTCTCTGAGACCGACGCTATGAAGATGTCCAGCGACAAGACCGGCAACCAGGGCATCGGCGTCATGGCGCGCGCCCTCTACCGTCCGTTCACCGAGCCGGGCCGCATCTTACACGTGGGTATCTCCGGTGCCTATGAGAGTCCGCGCTACAACAGCAACAGCGAACTCAACCACAAGTCGTTTGTTCTCAGCACAACATGGCCTACACGTATCGCACAGGTCACCTCGATGAAGGCTACCGTCGACAACGCCAAAGCCATGTATAAGTTCACTCCGGAGGTCACAGCCGCCTACAACCGACTGGGCTTGGAGGCACAGTATTTCTATAACTCCGTCACCCGCGACAACGGCTATCACAGCTATCAGGCCACCGGCGGCTATGCTGCCCTGCGCGGTCTCATCCTCGGCCGACAGTATAAATACAACTACTGGGATGGCGGCATCGACACTCCCGACCGCGGCAACCTCGAGCTGGTACTGGCCTACGACTATCTCGACCTGTCGGATCCCGACGCCAACATCCGCGGCGGACGCAGCAACGACTTCTCCGCTACGCTCAACTACTATATCAACAAGTACATGATCTGGCGTGTGAGAGGCTCCTACACCAAAGTCAACAACCGTGCCGGCTTTGACGATGACCACTTCACGGCACTGGAGACCCGTTTGCAGATCAAGTTCTAATTCATAAGTGCATACAACGATGAAAAAGATATTTTCTGCCTTTCTGCTGCTCCTGATGCTCTGCCCGTCATGGGCATGGGCTCAGCTGCAGCGCAGCGAGGCCTTCAAACAGCAATACCGGCTCACCGAGGTTGTCGTGTTGAGCCGTCACAACATCCGCTCACCGCTCTCGACCAACGGCAGTGCCCTGGGCCGTCTCACGCCTCATCAGTGGACACAGTGGTCCTCTGCCGCCAGCGAACTGACGCAGCGCGGTGGTGTGCTGGAAACCATGATGGGACAGTATTTCCGCAAATGGCTCGTCAGCGAGGGACTCTTCAAGGAGAACGCCACACCATCGGCCGATGATGTGAACTTCTACGCCAACAGCATGCAGCGCACCATCGCCACGGCACAGTATTTCTCTTCCGGCTTCATGCCACTGGCCAATATCCATGTGAACCACCGCTTCTCGGCCAGCACCATGGATCCTATCTTTTGTCCCAAGCTCACCAAGGTCAGTGACGCTTTCCAGGCCGAAGCCATGAAGGAGATCGCAGCCATGGGCGGCAAAAAAGGACTGAAAGGTATCGGTGAGAAGCTCAAGGACAACTACGCCATCACTGCCAAGGTCCTCGACCTCAAGGACTCTCCGGCCTGCAAGAGCGGCGAGACCTGTGGCTTCAAGGACGATGACACGCAGATCATCTTCCGCTTAGGCGACGAGCCGCAGATGAAAGGCTCGCTCAAACTCGCCAACTCGGCTTCCGACGCGTTTATCCTGCAATACTACGAGGAGCCCGATGCGCGCAAGGCTGCTTTCGGCCATGACATCACTGCCGCCGACTGGGAGAAGATCGCACAGATCAAGGATGTCTACGGCGATGTGCTCTTCACGGCTCCCATCGTGGCGGTCAATGTGGCGCATCCGCTGCTGATGTATATCAGCGACGAGCTGCACGCCAAGAACCGCAAGTTCACCTTCCTCTGTGGTCACGACAGCAACATTGCCAGCGTCGACGCAGCGCTGGGTGTAGAGGACTATTCACTGCCCAACTCCATCGAGAAGAAGACACCGATCGGTTCGAAGGTGGTCTTTGAGAAATGGACCGACAAGAGCGGCAAGCAATATGTCGCCATCAACATCGTCTATCAGTCCACCGCACAACTGCGCGGCCTGACGATGCTCGACCTGAACAATCCGCCGATGGTCTATCCATTGAAGCTTCGCGGACTGACAGCCAACGCCGACGGACTCTACTCCTTTGACGATGTCGCCCAACGCTTCACCGAAGCTATCAACGCTTACGACAATATCCGATAAGTTTACTTTCCCCACGGGGCAAAACCTGTGTTCCCGTGGGGAAAGAAATGTATCATACGACCGAGTTCATAGTTACAATAGGCTAGACAAAAAACTGTAATGAAGCAGTTGAGCGTTTTGCCATGGTGACATATTGATACTCGACAAAACTTGGATTTCGAGATTAATACTTAATTCGAAAATAGTCGAGGAGGTCTTTGAACTTGTCCTGCGCAGCAAGACAAGTGTCGACGAGATAGCCCTTTATGTGTGGCCACTCACGCAGTCCACGATAATAAAAGAAGCGCAAGTCCTCGTCGATGATGAATGGCACGATATTGTTTGCCAAACACTCCTTGAACATGACGAGCCGCCCCACTCTGCCGTTTCCGTCTTGAAACGGATGGATGGTCTCGAAACGCTGATGAAACGCCATTATCGTCTCTTCCGTCTTGGGGCTTTGCTGTCGGTACCAGTCAAGCAGCGCCTTCATGTCCTTTCCCACATACTCTGGAGAAGATGTCTCTATACCGCCTACCTCATTTGGCAGACGCTTGTAGTCGCCCACTATAAACCAGTCTTTCGTGCTGTCTACGGTACCGGTCTTGAGAATTCTGTGTAGCTGCTTGATCAGCCCTTCTGTGAGTTGGTCAGGGGCATGGTCGATGATGTAATCGACACAGTGAAAATGATTCACCGTCTCGATGATATCGTCAACCCTCACCGCCGACCCTTCTTGTGCCACAACGGTGCGAGTCTCGAATATCATGCGTGTCTGGTCCTTGGTCAGCTTGCTGCCCTCGATATGGTTGGAGTTATAGGTTAGGTCAATCTGCACACGATGGTAGATACCGCCCTTTACTTTACCGTCCTTTTGTTGACGCAGTACCTTGAGCAGAGGCGAAGGACGTTTCTTCTTCCGCTCCGGAGGAAGCGAGTCGGCAGGTATGTTCCAAGTCTTTCCAGTGAGAAATGCCCCAACTATCCTTCCCTGACGGCAGTAGTTGCGGACAGTTCTGTCAGACAGCCCGTACAATGCCGCGAACTGTGACGAAGATAATGTTTCCATATATTCCGTTATCGGCAATAATTATTCTTTCTTTGTGGACAAAGTTAATATTATTTTCCGTTATCGGCAAATAATTTAGATGTTTTTCTTATTTGTATGCCGATAAACGTCACCGTATCATGGATAATAATAACAAAAATAATGTATATCAGTGACGAGCAGCATGCCAAGAACCACAAGTTTACTTTCCTCTGCGGTCATGACAGCAACATTGCCAGCGTCGACGCAGCGCTGGGTGTGGAAGACTACTCGCTTCCCAACTCCATCGAGAAGAAGACGCCGATCGGCTCGAAGGTGGTCTTTGAGAAATGGATCGACAAGAGCGGCAAGCAATATGTCGCCATCAACCTTGTCTACCAGTCAACAGACCAACTGCGCGGGCTGACGATGCTCGACCTCAGCAATCCGCCGATGGTTTTTCCGCTCCATCTGCGCGGCCTGCAGGCCAATGCCGACGGTCTCTACTCCTTTGACGATGTAGCCCAACGCTTCACCGAAGCCATCAACGCATACGACAATATCAAGTAATAACAAAGGCCTTCCGTCATGTAGCCGATAATGAGAAGCTAAGTGGCGGCAGGCCTTTTCTGTTTTTGTCGTTTTTTAGAGAAAGTTTTGTAACTCTTTGATATCCAATATTAGCGTACTTCAATATGGGTGTCCCTATGACGAAAACAGGAAAAGACACGTAGCTATTATCAAACAGGAAACAAAGTGCTGTGAGGCGGCTCTTGTCCCTGAAAGGGACACACTATGAATAACCCCAGGTCGTCGAACTTTTGTGACGGCGAAGCCTCACAAAAGCGAGCGACCTGGGGTAGGTTAGGGGGCTTGTCATGTCCTCGAAGAGGACTCACGTGGAAGTATAAAGTAGCTAATTGTCAAGGTTTCGATATACGTCCACGTGAGACCTCTTCGAGGTCTTTATACCACCGCCTACTCTACACCAAGTCGCTCGCAAGTAAGGTTCTCGGCTTCGCCTCAGCCCTTACTTGCTCGACGACTTGGTGTTATTCATGGTGTGTCCCTTTCAGGGACATGATACGGTGAGAGAGAGCTTAGTGATTTACAATCTGTTACTTGCGAGCGACTTATTCAGCATCCTTCCCGCCATGGCCGACCTCACCCCGCAGAACAAATTCAATCGCACGCAGACAAAATGTGTGGTTGGCTTGTCAGTGCCCCTTCGGGGCACACGCATGCGTAACACGTATAAGCGAGGAACGAGCGCAGTGCGGGGATGATGAATCAAGCCCTTTCTACTGACGGGGTGACCCGAGGGGTCACAATAGCACAACGTGCGCTAACATCATTGCATGCATCGTGGCCGCTGAGGGCAGCGGACCTCCCGGGACTACAGACCTGTAACATGAAAAGATGACGAATCCCCGGCACCTGGGAAATAATCGTTGCACCCGCAAATAAAAAAAATCGCAAATCTGCGAATTTTCTCAATAAACTTTATTATCTTTGCAACGGAAACATTATATCCTGTCATGAATATAGAGTTTAAAGACAAAGCATTGGAAGATCTCTACACCACAGGAAAAACAAAGGACCATAAATTCAAAAGGCTATCACCCGACGTAATTACGAGATATGCAAAAGTGGTCAATTTCTTGAGATCTGCCAGAAGGTTGGAGGACTTATTCTTAATAAAGTCTCTCCACTACGAGAAAAAAGAAGGAGACCTCCACGGTGTGGATGCTGTTTGGATAACGCCACAATACAGACTTCTCTTCTATTCTTCTCCAGATGATAATGGTATTATAGTAAACGCTTTAATTTTTGAAATATCCAAGCACTATGAGTAATAAGGTTTTAACTCCATTCGTTGCCACCCACCCAGGAGAAATGATTAGAGACGAACTCAAGGAGCGTGGCATAACACAAAAGAGACTCTCTGAGCAGACTGGCATTAAACCTTCCGTTCTGAGCGAAACCATTAACGGCAAGCGACCTGTTTCTAAGAACGTTGCCATTGCACTGGAGAACGCTCTGGGTATACCGGCTGAGATATGGATGAACCTACAAACCCAGTACGACCTTGACAGAAGAAGGATCTCAGAACGCGACCAAAGCCATGAGACCTTCTCTGTAACGATTCCCAAAGAGGACAAAAGCCTCTTTCAGGACTTGGTCCGTAAGTTTGGTTGGGCATGTCTTTAAAATCTATCCGGCCTCTCCCCAACACCCCGCAGAACAAATTAACCTGCATGATTCTTGAACACGAACTCTACTCTATTTAAACATTGAATGATCATGAATTGACCACGAACCAAAGGTCACTGACCAGAGGGAAGTTCATAAATTATTATATTCTTGAGAAATTCGTGGCTAATTCGTGGATATTCGTGTGAATAATAATCTCCATGAATAATGTAGGTTAAATCGCACGCAGATGCGATGTGTGGTTGGCTTGTCAGTGCCTCAACGGGGCACACTCATCGATACCCCCGTACAAGCGAGGAACGAGCGCAGTGCGGGGATTGTGAATCAAACGCATTCTACTGACTGGGTGACCCGAGGGGTCACAATAGCACATCGTGCGCTAACATCATTGTATGCATCGTGGCCGCTGAGGACAGCGGCCCTCCCGGAACTACGTTAGAGAGCTTAAAACCCACGGAAAATACCCGCTGCACGGATTTTTTGGCCGGGAAGGCCGTCGGTTCGACATTAATTCGCTATCTTTGTAAGAAGAAACCATTTAGTGACAACAATGAACTTTGAAGGTGTATTCAAACAGATAGACGACATCCTCTGGAAGGACGCGGGATGCTCCACGGCCCTCGACTACGTGGAGCAGAGCTCGTGGATCCTCTTCCTCAAATATCTCGACGACATGGAGCAGACGCGAGAGCTCAAGGCCGCCCTCATAGGTGAGGACTACCACCGCTTCATCGACGGCAAATACCGCTGGAGCGCTTGGGCCATGCCTCGCGACAGCGAGGGCAACTACGACCACACCCACGCCCTCGTGGGCCAAGACCTGCTCGACTTCGTCAACAAGGAGCTGTGGCCCCACCTCGCTAAGTTCAAGGACAACCACGACAGCAACACCATAGAATATAAGGTCGGCGTCATCTTCACCGAGATTAGCAACAGGCTCACGAGTGGCTACACGCTGCGCGGCGTCATCGAGCAGGTGGACAAGCTCCACTTCCAGACCGCCGACGATAAGCACGAGATGTCGGCTCTCTATGAGGAGCGGCTGCGGCAGATGGGCAACGCCGGGCGCAACGGCGGTGAGTACTACACCGCGCGGCCGCTCATCCGCACCATCATCCGCGTGCTGAAGCCTCAGATTGGCGAGACCTTCTACGACGGCGCCGCGGGCAGCTGCGGATTCCCCTGCGAGGCCTACCTCTATATGCACGACCACGCACGACCCGGCACCACCGACGAGGAGACGCTGCAGACACGCACCTTCTATGCCAAGGAGCTCAAGGGACTGGCTTATATCATCGGCATGATGAACATGATTCTCCACGGCATCGAGAGTCCGAACATCATCAAGACGAACACCCTCGCAGAGCCCCTCGCCGACATACAGCCCCGCGACCAGGTCAACGTCATCGGCGCCAATCCGCCCTTTGGCGGCGCCGAGCGCGAGGAGATACAGCAGAACTTCCCCATCAAGAGCAGCGAGACGGCCTATATGTTCCTGCAGCACTTCATCAAGATGCTAAAGCCAGGCGGCCGGGCGGGCATCGTCATCAAGAACACGTTCCTCAGCAACTCCGACAATGCCAGCGTGGCCCTGCGCAAGAAGCTGCTCACCGAGTGCAACCTTACCACGGTGCTCGACTTGCCCTCGGGCGTATTCACGGGAACGGGTGTGAAGACGGTGGTGCTCTTCTTCCGCAAGGGCGAGCCGACACGGAAGGTATGGTACTACCAGCTCGACAAGCACTTCACCAAGACACATCCCCTGACCGAGGCTGACCTCGCCGAGTTCCTCAAGCTCCAGCCCGCCAAGGCCGAGAGCGAGCACTCATGGACTCTCGACACGACCACGCTCGACGACCACTACGACCTCAGCGTGAAAAACCCGAACAAGGTGGAAGAGGTCGATGAGCGCACACCGCAGGAAATTGCCTCCGTGCTCGTCAACCTCAACAAAGAAAACACGGAATTGCTCAAACAAATCATGGAAATGGTATGAAAAAGGGATGGGAATATAAGAAGTTGGGGGAAGTCTGCGAGATATATCAGCCAAAAACGATATCATCAAAAGACTTAATTCCTAATGGCAAATATAAAGTTTATGGAGCCAACGGAATTATCGGTAGGTTCGATAGGTATAATCATGAAGAAAGCGAAGTCCTTTTATGCTGTAGAGGTGCAACATGCGGAGCTATTAATGAGTCTGAGCCTCTTTCGTGGATTAATGGAAATGCTATGGTCATTAAACCAAAGTCTCAAATTATAGCAAAACCTTTCTTAAAATATCAATTAATAGGATTAGATTTCTCTAAAGTTATTACAGGTGCGGCACAGCCACAGATTACGAGGAAAACTTTAAGTCCAACAATAATCGGGTTCCCTCCTCTTTCCGAGCAGCAGCGCATTGTCTCTTATCTCGACTCCGCCTTTGCGAAGATTGATGCTGTAGCAAAGAACGCAGAAGACTCCCTCAATGAAGCCAAGGCCTTGTTCCAGTCGGCTTTGACCAAAATGATGGAGCCGAAAGAAGGGTGGGAGGAAAAGGCATTAAAAATGTGCTCTACCAAAATTGGTGATGGCTTACACGGTACTCCCAAATATGATGAAAACGGAGAATATTATTTTATAAATGGTAATAATTTAGATGATGGTAAAATTGAAATAAGCAATACTACAAAGAGGGTAAATATTATTGAATATAACAAAAACAAAGTAGACTTAAACGAGAATTCTGTTCTGCTATCAATTAATGGCACTATAGGTAAAACTGCATTTTATAATGACGAAAAAATTATTCTCGGCAAAAGTGCATGTTACATTAATGTCATTCCAATATTGAAGAAAGAATATTTGAGATATTTTTTTCTTTCTAAAAGATTTTTAGAGTATGCTAAGCACAATGTAAGGCAAGCTACTATAATGAATTTAGGTTTAAGAGAAATAAGAGAAATGAAGTTATTTATACCTCCAATCTCAACACAACAGACTATTGTTGCCACCCTCGACTCTCTCAAGTCCAAGGTGGACCAACTACAAGCCAACCTCTCCCGCACCCTCACGGAGTGCGCGGCTCTAAAGCAGTCAATATTACGTCAAACCTTTGAATAAAAAAATTATGATACCTACATTCGATAAATTCATGTTCCCCGTACTCAACTACATGAGGGATGGCAAAGAGCGGACCAACAAAGAGATACAACATGAAATGGTCCGGCGATTCGGACTGAAAGAAGACGATTTGCGGGAAACCACAGATGGGGGAACCAACAAGTTTCAAGGTAATGTGAACTGGGCTCTTACGTTTCTTTATCAGGCCGGACTTTTGTCGAAGCCAAAGAAAGGTCATCATATCATCTCACAAAGTGGTATCAAATATCTCGCAGAAGGCATTACAGCTATCAGCGAGAAGGAGTTGGTGAAACGTTTCGGCAATGTAAACCCCAAGTTCTTTTTCTCGAATGTAGAGAAGAAGCCAACAAAAGCTGATTCACAAGAGAGTTTGAAAACGCCCGAGGAAATGATTCACTCCGCAGCCGACAAACTCAACGAGGCACTTATTACTGAGTTGCTCGATAAGGTGAAGTCCATTGCCCCCAAGGACTTTGAGCACATAGTGGTTCAATTATTAGTGAAGATGGGCTACGGTGGCAGCATTGAGGATGCGGCAAAAGTCACGAAGTTCTCAGGTGACGAAGGAATCGACGGCATCATCAAAGAGGATGTCCTTGGCTTGGACTCTATTTATATTCAGGCAAAGCGTTATACGAGCGGCAGTGTCCAGCGTCCGGAAATTCAAGCCTTTGTCGGTGCTCTGTCTCCGAAACACGCCAAGAAAGGAGTCTTCATCACCACTTCCCAATTCAGCCAAAACGCCATTGAATATGCTAAGTCCGCAGAGGCTCGCATTATTCTTATAGATGGCAGACAACTTTGCAAGTATATGATACAGTTTGGTCTCGGCGTGACCACAAGAGAGGTAATCGAGATAAAGAGCATTGACAGCGATTACTTCGATTTTGAGTAGCCAAGTAGTTAGTGTCACTAACCAGTTGAAGGAGGCAGAATTTCCTCACTTATAGTTGCTTATTACAAAATAATTGCTTAAGTTTGCAAAAGAAACAAGAAAACCGCATGATGGGACAGATGAAAAGAAAATATCCCGTAGGCATACAGACCTTTGAGAAGATAATTAAGGAGAAGATGACCTACGTTGACAAGACCAAGTTTGTCTATAAGTTGGCTCATGGAACACAGAACAACTTCTTGAGCCGTCCTCGCCGCTTCGGTAAGTCGCTGCTTGTCTCTACTTTGCAAGCCTACTTTGAGGGCAGGAAGGAACTCTTCAAGGGTCTCGCCATTGAGAAGCTGGAGACGGAGTGGACAAAGTATCCTGTCATCCACCTCGACTTGAGCCGTGGAAAATATTACAGTGCTGAGAACCTGCACGGTGTGCTGAATATGGTTCTTGGCATCTGCGAGGAGCCATACCACATAGTGCCTGCGAATCTGCGTGACTATAGCGCACGACTGAATACGATTATCCGCACGGCCGTCAAGCAGACGGGGCAGAAGGCCGTGATTCTCATCGACGAGTATGACGCTCCCATGCTCGACAGCATCACTGACGAGAACCTGCGGAAGCAGATCAGGAATATCATGGGCGACTTCTTCAGTCCGCTAAAGGCCAATGAGGGCATTGAGCGCTTTGTCTTTCTGACGGGCATCACCAAGTTCTCACAGTTGAGCATCTTCTCCGAGCTGAACAACATCACCAACATCAGCATGAAGGATGACTATGCGGCTATCTGCGGAATCACCGAGCAGGAGATGCTCGACAACTTTCAGGAAGGCATCGCAGAGACTGCCCAAGCCAATGGCATGACCTACGACGAGGTGGTGGATAAGCTGCGGCAGCAGTACGACGGCTACCGCTTCTCTGCCAACGGCGAGAACATCTATAACCCTTACAGCCTGCTGAACGCTTTCACCGACAAGGATTTCCAAAACTATTGGTTCTCTTCCGGCACACCCACCTTTCTCTTGGAGTTGATGCGCGACAACGGCATGCTCGTCCCCGACCTTGAAGATGTGATGGCAACGAAAGACCAGTTCGACGCACCCACGGAGCAAGCCTCCGACCCTGTGCCCATCTTGTACCAGAGCGGCTACATCACTATCAAAAATTACGAATATGGTGCTTACACGCTTGCCTTCCCCAACGAAGAGGTCAGGCAGGGGTTCAACACTTTTACGCTCAACTACTTGGCTCCCACCTATGGCAGACAACGCACGTCCTTTGGACTGCGTTTCGGCAATGCCATGCGGGCCGACGACATCGACAGTGCCATGGAGGCCTTGCGTGTTTTCCTCGCCGGATTTCCCTATGACGTTCATCTCAACCATGAGAAAGATTTCCAAGCTATTATCTATACGATCTTTGAGGTGCTTAACTTCACCATACAGGCAGAGGCACGTACCGCACAGGGGCACGTGGACATCTTAGTGCAGACCAAGACATCCATCTTTGTCATGGAACTGAAACTTGACAAGTCGGCCGAAGAGGCTTTAGCGCAGATTGACGACAAGGCTTATGCACTGCCATGGAGGCAAGACGGCAGACACGTTTTCAAGGTCGGTATCAACTTTTCTATAAAGGAAAGAACAGTGACTGAGTGGAAATACGTGGAAGTGCAGAAATAACAACCAGTCTATGAAAGAGAGCGATACACGACTTCACAAGATCGACCCGCAGCTCAAGGTTGCCGGGTGGGACGTCGGCAGCAGGCAAGGATTGCACTTTAGTAAAGTGGCATAGACCTTATTTTTGCATTTTAGTAAAGTGACATAGACATAATTCTTGCATTTTAGTAAAGTGACATAGGTTCAATTCGTGCATTTTAGTAAAGTGAGAATGATAAATTTCTGTATTTTAGTAAAGTAGGAATAAATTTTTTATTATCTTTGTCTCCATAATAATCAGCATAACAAGACCATATGATAGACAAACGCGTGATAGAGCAAGTTGTTCAGGAGCAGAAGCTGGAATTGGAAGGCGGCAAACCATCATGGAAGGTGGGAAAGTCATCAAGGTGATACCAGCCTATGAATGGTTGTGTAATCATTAAGTGTTTTTATTCCTAACTTGTAAATATTAGCAATGAACGAGAGCGATACACGACTTCACAAAATCGACCCGCAGCTCAAGGCTGCCGGGTGGGGCGTGGTGGACGGCAGCTACGTCACCACGGAATACTACTTCACCCGTGGCAAGGTGAGCAAGACCGTGAGGAACAAGCCGAAGAAGGCGGACTATGTGCTCATCTACCGCAACGTGAAGCTCGCTATCGTGGAGGCCAAGAGCGACGAGGTGGGCTACCGCGAGGGTGTGGCGCAGGCCAAGGACTATGCCCGCACGCTCGACATTCGCTTCACCTATGCCGCCGACGGCGACCATATCTACGAGATAGACCGCGACCCGCAGCACGGCGGCGAGAAGGTGGTGGGCGCGTTTCCCTCGCCCGACGAGCTCTGGCAGCGGCTGTTCGGCAAGGCCGACCATTGGCGCGACGCCTTTCGCACGCAAGCGTTCTACCAGGACAGCGAGAAGCGGCTGCGCTACTATCAGGAGATTGCCGTCAACCACGTGCTCGACGGCATCGCGCGCGGCGAGAAACGCATACTGCTCACCTTAGCCACGGGCACGGGCAAGACGCTCATCGCCTTCCATATCGCCTGGAAACTGTTTCAGACACGATGGAACGTAGCCGGCACCGGCACTCGACCGAAGATCCTCTTCCTCACCGACCGCAACATCCTGGCCAACCAAGCCTTCAACAAGTTCAACGGCTTTGCGTCCGACGCATTAGTGAGAATACGCCCGGGCTCGGTACGCAAGAATGGTGAGGTGCCCACCAACGGCTCGGTCTTCTTCACCATCTTCCAAACCTTCATGGCGGGCGAGGAGCCTTACTTCGGACAATACCCCAAGGACTTCTTCGACCTGATCATCATCGACGAGTGCCACCGTGGCGGCGCCAACGACGAGAGCCAATGGCGCGGCATCCTGGAATACTTCGACTCGGCGGTGCAGCTCGGACTGACGGCGACGCCACGCGTGGCGATGAACGTCAACACCTATCAGTATTTCTCCTACCATGCCTACGAATACTCGCTCCGGCAGGGCATCGACGACGGCTTCCTCACACCCTTCCGTCATTTCAACATGAAGTCGACCATCGACGAATATCACTACACCCCCGACGACACCGTACTGGCCGGTGAGGTGGACCCCGCCAAAACCTACACCGAGCAGAACTTCTACCACGGCGACATCGCCATCGCCGAGCGCGACCGCGGGCGCGTCCGGCAGTTCATGGACAAGATGAGCAATCCCAACGAGAAGACCATCGTCTTCTGCGCCAGCCAGGCCCACGCCGCCGTCATCCGCGACATGATCAACCAGTACCACCGGAAGCAGACGGGCGACTACGGCAGCGACTACTGCGTGCGCGTGACGGCCAACGACGGCGAGCAGGGCGAGGAATGGCTCAGCGAGTTTGAGGACAACGAGAAGACCATCCCCACCATCCTCACCACAAGCGAGAAGCTCTCGACGGGTGTGGACGCGCTCAACGTGAGGAATATCGTGCTGATGCGACCCATCAACTCGATGATAGAATTTAAGCAGATCATCGGCCGTGGCACGCGGCTCTACGACGGGAAGTATTTCTTCACCGTCTTCGACTTTGTCAGAGCCTACGAGCATTTCGCCCAGCCCCAGTGGGACGGCGAGGCGGTGTGCCCCGTCTGCGGCAACAACCCCTGCACATGCAAGAAACCGAAGCCCGGCGGAGGAAGCACGCCCGGTGGCGGACATGCCAAGCCGAAGAAGCAGACGATAGAGATAGCGCTGTCCGATGGACGCCGGCGCGCTATCAAGTATCAGACCGAGGTGATGTTCTGGAGCCCGGATGGCAAGCCCGTGCCGGCGCAGGACTTCATCAGGGAGATGTATGGGCGTCTGCCCGACTTCTACTCCTCCGTCGACGACCTGAAACGGCAATGGGCCGACCCCGCCACGCGAGAGACGCTGCTGGACAAACTGGGGCAGGCAGGCTACGACATGGATGTGCTCGCACAAATCCGACATATCATCGATGCCGACAATGCCGACCTGCTCGACGTGCTGGAATATATCTCCTACGCCATCAGCCCCATCGAGCGGAAGAAACGGGCGGAGAAAACACGCGCCTTTGCCGACACGCTCCCCCCGGCGCAGAAGAGCTTCGTCAACTACATCATCGTGGCCTACGTGGAAAACGGCGTGAAGGAGCTGCGCCGCAACAACCTGCCCGGACTGATCGAGCAGAAGTTCCGCGACATCAACACCGGCATAGCTGCGTTAGGTGGCATACAGGCTGCAAAGCGGGTGTATGACAACTTCCAAAAAAAATTGTATCTGTGAATCATAACACGATGCAATACGATACTGTGTTATGGAATTGACCATTTGATAAAGGCTCGTATAGATTCTATGGTATGCGCAGCCTTTGCGTTCTCCGCGCCTTTGCAAGAAAATATCTCTCCGTGGTCTCTGTGGCCTCTGTGTGAGATATTATTTCGCTTATCTGCCACAGATGGCCAGGCACACTTCGTGGGTCTTGCCATTCTTCTGTGTGCTGAGCGTGAATGCATAGCGATGAGCATCGTCCAAGGCTTCTCCGCCCTGATAGCTCATCCAACCCTCGTCGTCGGCGTTATGGTCGAGCCATCCATATTCGCGGCGCAGCTGCAGTTGCAAGGCAGCGTTGAGGTCAAAGGCCTCTTGCGCATTGCGGCAAGCCTCGGTCAGCGTGCAGCTCTTCATCACCTTCAGGTTGCCGACCTTTTCATATTTGATCGTGACACGATCCCATCGTGTGCCTTTGTAGGTAAGGTCATGGTACACAGATTCGGTGCCGTCGCCATTGACCTCAGCGGGAGCTCCCAACATCTTCACTACCGTCTGTTCCTCACATCCCATAGCCGGGATCATCATCTCCTTTTCTGCACTCATTGTCAGGCAAGCGATTGCTGCCACGACGGTCATCATGAATCTTTTCATACGTTTTTCTCCTTATAATATAAATAGGAGTGCATCGGGTCGTCTCCATCTTTGGAAACCAGCCCAATCCCCTTTTCCGATGACAAAGATAAGGAAAAAACGTAGTTCCTCAACACCTGCTCACCCCTCCAGCGCCCTTCTTCACGCCATCTTCACACCTTTGTAGCAGGTTTGACAAATTCCAGAGTGCTGGATATATTCCGTTGTTCTGATATGTGTCTTTTTCTCGGATTACAGCTCTGTAGTTGGTTAGAGAGGGCACAGCTCAAGGAAAATAATTATTTAACCAAAACCAAGAAAAACCTCTTTGTGTCAGCGCCAAGGGCTCAAGCCCCTTGCCATTTTCGGTTTGAGGGTTTATGAGAGACACGCCTCTCAGCGCCCTCAAACCGCAAATAGCAGATTCTCCTACGTCGAATCTTGTTGCTGACACAAAGGAAAACCGTGACACGGGAAATATCCATTGCGCCGAAATAACAAGCTCTACGAACCATCAAACAAAGATAATGGCGCACCGGATAAGCCGGTGCGCCAGTTTCATCTTGGCATCTTGTTAGGGTCAGAAAACCTTTCTGTTGCAACTACGTAGGCTTTTGATCTTAAGAGCAAAGCCGTTTGGTGGCAGTACTACGGCGAGATTACTCCAGTACAAAGCCGTGATTACTCCAGTACTACGGGCAGATTACTCCAGTACTTCACCGTAGTACTCAGTCGACTCCGCCACGTCGCTCGTCACTTGCCGCGCCAGCCAGTTTTCAAGGCTTTGCTTGTTTTTGTGAAATGTATCGTGTTCAAGAGCTCTCTTCTCCAAACATTGAGTTCATCTGATGCGCCAAAATGCTGTGCGGACGTTTGCAGGATGCGCCCCTTGTGCCCGTGCGCAACCAACAGACATTAATAAACATCATTGAAGCGGACGTTTGCAGGGTGCGGCCCTTGTGGCCGTCCGCAACCAACAGACATTATTAAACATCATTGCGGCGGACGTTTGCAGGTTGCGGACGGCCACAAGGGCAGCACCCTGCAACAAATCGGAAATGATGCCATCGAGAATATTTATTCGTTATATTCGGATATCTTCTTGATTCCGCGTAGCGGAACGTTAGTATCATACAGAGCCACTCGCAGGTATTTCTCTCGCAAAGCCGCAAAGGACGAAAAGTAAAGAAGCACACCCAAAGGCTATCTACCAACAATCATCGTTGTTTTTCTTTAAACGCGCCATCTACGATGGCATCAAGAATATTAACGAATATCGAGAATATATAGACTTCCATTTGTGAAGATTAGTGTAGATTCGAGCAAAAGATCAAACCACGAATATTCACGAATCAACACGAATAGCTATCGACTTCCATCCGTGAGGATTAGTGTAGATTCGTGGAAAAGATAAAACCACGAATATTCACGTATTAACACGAATATATATTCGTTATATTCGGATATATTCTTGATTCCGCGTAGCGGAACGTTAGTATCATACAATCTTTATGGCATCGGTGGGGTGGCTATCGGCACGACACTCGGCGGATATATCTTCCGCCACCTGACCAATGGTATTTTTAAATACGTCGTGTATACCTACATCGGAATCAGCGGACTCGTGATCCTGCTGACGGCAACGAGGTAAGGCCCTTCCCTCCCCTCTCTCGAAAGAGAAGGGAGGAGTGTGGCCTTTAGTAAAGAGAAAGACTTGTACGCTTCAGTGCCTTGTCACTACTGTTCGGTCCTATCATAATGTTATAAGTACCGGCATCGAGGATATCACGACCATTACCATCTTTATATTTCAGCATGTCGGGTGTGATCAAGAAATCGATGCGCTGGCTCTCTCCGGCCTTGAGATGCACGCGGCGGAAGCCTTTGAGCTCCTTCACCGGACGTGCGATCTGTGCGGCAGGATGATGGACATAGAGTTGCACCACCTCGTCGCCGTCGCGCTGGCCAGTATTGGTCACCGTCACGGAAGCAGTGACACTGCCATCGCGCGCGATGCGGTCAGCACTCAACTGAGGTTGGCTGTACGCAAAGGTTGTATAGCTCAGCCCATAGCCAAACGGGTAGAGAGGGTCGTTACGAACGTCGATGTAGTTGCTCTGATACTTATAGTATTTCTTCGCACCCTCAGCCACGGGACGCCCAGTGTTGAGATGGTTGTAATAAATAGGTATCTGTCCCATGCACTGCGGCAAAGTGGTGACCAGTCGGCCCGTGGGGACCTTATCACCAAAAAGCACATCACAGATGGCATCGGCCGCCTCGGAACCGCCGAACCACACGTTGAGGATCGACTGACAGTGCTCGCTCTCCCATTTCAGAATCGTCGGACGACCCGAGAAGTTCAGCAGCACGACGGGCTTGCCCATGGCGCAGAGCTGACGCAAGAGGCGCATCTGAGCTTCGGGCAGACTGAGATCAGCACGCGAGGAACTCTCGCCACTCATCTCAGTCATCTCTCCCATGGCGCAGACGATAACATCGGCCTGACGGGCTGCCGCCAAGGCTTCCTGCTCAGCCTTCTTACTGTCTACCCGTGGGATGGGACGGCCAAAGGAGCAGTTGGCTTGTGTCGCCGAGTCATCGTAGATGTTGCAGCCCTGGGCATAGACCACACGGGCCTTACCCTCCACGGCGCGCTCCATGGCTTCCTTGAGTGTGCTGTAGAGCTCCGGCTTGTCGGCGGTCGACCAACTGCCGACCATGTTGGAACGATCATTGGCGAGTGGGCCGATGAGGGCGATGGTTCCCTGACGTTTCAGCGGCAGTGTGTTGCCTTCATTCTTCAACAGCACAAAGGTCTTGGCTGCCAGCTCACGGGCAAGGGCACGGTGCTCAGGCGTGTAAAGCGCGGTCTTGGCACGCTTGGCATTGAGAAAGCGGTAAGGATCCTTGAAGAGACCTAACTTGTATTTCGCTTCCAACACACGACGGCAGGCCTGGTCGACCTCGGCCTCGCTTACCTTGCCCTGCTCCACGAGTTGCTTGAGGTGAGCGCTGTAGCCATTGGCGCACATGTCCATGTCGGTGCCAGCCTTCAACGCAGCAGCCGAACAAGCGGCCAGATCGCCCACACCATGGATGACCATCTCACCGATCGAACCATAGTCTGTCACCAAGAAGCCATCAAAGCCCCACTGCTGTCGCAACACGTCTTGGATCAGCCAGGGATTGGCTGTAGCGGGGATGCCATCGACAAGATTGAAGGATGACATCACAGAGCCCACACCAGCACGAACAGCCGCCTCGTAAGGTGGGAAATATTGGTTGTACATCCGCACGTGGCTCATGTCCACCGTGTTGTAGTCTCTACCGGCCTCTACAGCGCCATAAAGGGCGTAGTGCTTCAGACAGGCCATGGCGTTCTCCGGTCCGTAATGGCCTTGCAGTCCTTCAACCATGACCTTGGCGATGCAACTGCCCAGGAACGGGTCCTCACCGGAGCCCTCGGCAATGCGTCCCCAACGTGGGTCGAGAGCGATGTCGACCATCGGACTATAGACCCAGTCGATGCCCTGCGAGGTAGCCTCACGAGCTGACATCTCGGCACCAAGGCGAATAGCTGTCGTGTCCCAACTGCACGCCTGTGCCAAAGGAATGGGCAACACCGTCTGGAAACCATGGATCACGTCATAGCCAAAAAGCAAAGGAATGCCCAAGCGGCTTTTCTTCACCGCGATCTGCTGCAAGGCTTTGATCTTCACCGGATCACGCAGACTTAGCACGGCGCCGAGCTTGCCCTCGCGTGTCAACTGCGCCAAAGGACTGTCCATCTCCTTGCCTGTGACGATGTCTCCACCCGGCAGAAGGTTGAGCTGCCCGATTTTCTCTTCCAGCGTCATGCGGCTCATGAGCTGGGAAACATAGGTGTCCATGGCATTGTCGGCACGGCAGGCCAACGCCACGACACTCAGAAAGAAAGCGACGAATAGTTTTTTCATTGTATAATAAACAGGCTTGTTACTTCAATGTAAACGACTTTTTCAACGTAATATTGTCTGAGAATTGCCTGCAAGTGCCTTCACTATAGCGTCAACACCATATATAATTATCGCGCGCGCGTGAAGAAGGGAGCCAAAGGCGATAAGGATGACTTTGAGGATAAGGTAAAGATGATCGGCATAAATGTTAAAAACGCAACGAATTGATATTTTTACACTCAAAACGTTTGCAGTTTAAAGGAAAACTTGTATCTTTGCACCCGAAATATAAAAACAACAAGAAAGATGAAGAATCACGTATCTGCATATTGGTGGTGGCGTAGCTCAAGATCTAAAAAGTCGTGAGTCGAGAAGCCGTGTGGGTACTACATCCAACAACATACAAAGGCCTGTCGTTCTTGCGACAGGCCTTTTTTAATGCTGAATGTTGAAGGATGAAGGATGAATTGAAAAATTAAAAAACAGACAAATATAAATATTAAAACATAAACGCATATGGACATCAAGGCTATTTTCAACCGCCTCCTCAACCACGAGGAGCTGAAACGTGAAGAGACAAAGGAACTGCTCATCGCCATCACACGCGGTGAACTCAACGACGCAGAGATCGCAGCATTGCTGACCGCCATTCAGATGCGCGGCATCAGTGTAGAGGAACTGCTCGGTTTCCGCGATGGCATTCTCGCCACGGGCGTACCCGTACCTTTGGACTGTGACCGCTATATCGACGTGGTGGGTACCGGCGGTGACCGCAAGAACACTTTCAACATCTCCACGACAGCCTGCTTCGTCATTGCCGGTGCAGGATATAAAGTGGCAAAACACGGCAACTACGCAGCCACAAGCGTCAGCGGCGCGTCGAACGTTATCAAGAACCATGGCGTGAACTTCACCGCTGACCTCGACAAGCTCAACCGCTCCATCAACGAGTGCGGCATCGTCTATCTCCATGCCCAGCTCTTCGCCAAAGCCATGAAGTTCGTCGGTGCCATCCGCAAGGCTCTGCCCTTCCCGACCTTCTTCAATCTCCTTGGCCCGATCATCAACCCGTCAAAACCTCAGTGCCAGCTGCTCGGCGTGGCTAACCTCGACCAGATGCGCCTCTATCAGCAGGTTTACCAAAAGATCGGTATCGACTACGGCATCGTCAACAGCATCGACGGATATGACGAGATCTCACTCACTGGACCGTTTAAGGTGACCACGGCAGACTACGAGCGCGTGTTCAAACCGGCTGAGCTGGGCTTCGACATTGCCAAGCCGGAGGAGATACAGGCCGGCGCCACAGAGGAAGAGGCCAAGGAGATCTTCGACAACGTACTGACCAACAAGGCTCTGCCCGCACAGAAAAATATCGTGCTCGCCAACGCTGCCTTTGGTATCCAGGTCTATGAGAAAGGCAAGAAGTCGATCGAAGAGTGCATAGAGATCGCCCGCGAGAGTATCGATAGCGGGAAGGCACTGAACACCTTCAAGAAATTCGTGGAACTCAACTCGTAAAGGGGGAGAAACTTGTAGAAAAACGGAATAACATGGATATATTAGAAGAAATCGTAGCACACAAAGTGGAGGAACTGCAGGAGCGGATGGACTTCATCTCGCCCCGCCGCCTCTATTCGCTCGTGGAGGAAAAGATCAAGAAGGAGACCAGTGCACCGGCTTCTATGCGCCAGGCTCTGATGGACTCTCCGACGGGTATCATCGCTGAGTTTAAACGCAAATCGCCCAGCAAAGGATGGATCAAGCAGGAAGGCAAGGCTTCGGTCATCCCGTTGAGCTATCAGCAACACGGTGCTGCCGCACTGAGCATTCTCACCGACACGAAATTCTTCGGTGGCTACGACGAGTATATCCAGCAGGCCAGAGCCGTCGGCGTGACAATACCTATATTATATAAGAACTTTGTCATCAACGAATATCAGCTCTTCCAAGCCCGCTATTGTGGCGCATCGGCCGTTCTGCTCATCGCTGCCTGCCTGGAAAAGGACAAGTGCCGCGACCTGCTGCACATGGCTCACGAGCTCGGGCTGGAGGCTCTGCTGGAGATGCACGGCGAGGAGGACTTTGAATACGCCGACATAGAGCCGGACATGTACGGCATCAACAACCGCAACCTCGGCACCTTCGTCACCGACGTGAACAACAGCTTCCGTCTCGCCGAGCGTCTGCCGAAAGGTGTGTGCACGGTGAGCGAGAGTGGCATCGGTGATCCCGATACCATCCGACAGCTGCGCAAGGTGGGCTTCCACGGCTTCCTCATGGGTGAACACTTCATGAAAGCAGACGATCCCGGCGAGGAGCTGGCAAGACTGATACGAATGTTGAGTGATGAGTAATGAATGTTGAATGAAGACCATAGCGTTATGAACTATCAATTGATCAAGGTTTGTGGCATGCGCGACGCGCAGAACATCCGCGAGGTGGCGGCCTTAGGCGTGAACCTCATCGGTCTGATCTTCTACCCCAAGAGTCCGCGATATGTACAGAGCATCTCGTCGGATGCAGGGATTATTCCGGATTATAGTAGTTTCAAAGAGGGGAGCGATCTGCAAGATAAACCATATAAAGCGGTCGGTGTCTTCGTCGACGACATGCCTCAGAACATTGTCACCGCCGTGTACAACTATCATCTTAGCTACGTGCAGCTTCACGGCGATGAGAGTCCCGTGATGATCGATAACCTTCGGCGGACGCTTGTTCCCGACATCGTACCACAGATCAAGATCATCAAGGCCATCAGCGTCTCCAGTGCAGAGGACTTGAAACGTTGTGAGCAGTACGAGGGGCATGTCGACCTCTTTCTCTTCGACACGAAATGCAAAGGCTACGGCGGCAGCGGACAGAAATACGACTGGTCGGTACTTGAGGCTTACACGGGACAGACGCCATTCTTGCTTAGCGGCGGCATTGGACCGGAC
>Ga0310695_10005178_pt1 | contig 23035 bp, 18 predicted proteins | sample RumenRJG_04DNA_FD_203882 | JGI IMG/M metagenome (GOLD analysis project Ga0310695, IMG submission 203882) | Bovine rumen microbial communities from Lethbridge, Alberta, Canada - RJG_04 (v2) (version 2) | ecosystem: Host-associated > Mammals > Digestive system > Stomach > Rumen | place: Canada...
TTTGCGGGCTACAGGAATCTCACACTCAGGTTCCTCTGAAAGTGACACACGGATGGTATCACCAATACCCTCCGTGAGCAGAGCGCCAATACCCAAGGCCGACTTAATACGTCCGTCTTCACCCTCACCAGCCTCTGTCACACCCAGGTGCAAGGGATAGTGCATATCCTCCTTGTCCATAGTCTTCACCAGCAGACGTACGGTGGTTACCATCACCACAGTGTTTGAAGCCTTGATACTGATAACCACATCATTGAAGTTCTCACGACGGAAAATACGGAGGAACTCCATACAACTCTCTACGATACCCTCGGGCGTGTCGCCATAGCGGCTCATGATACGGTCAGACAGGGAACCGTGGTTCACACCAATACGTACAGCCGTATGATGCTCCTTACATATATTAATAAAAGGTACGAGCTTAGCATCGATCTTCTTCAGCTCCTCAGCATACTCCTCATCGGTATATTCCAGATGCTTAAAGGTACGTCCTGGGTCCACATAGTTACCAGGATTGATACGTACCTTCTCGCAATACTGTGCAGCCACATCAGCCGTATGTGCTGTAAAGTGGACGTCAGCCACGAGGGGAGTATCATAACCATCAGCCTTCAGACGTGCTGAGATATTCTTCATATTCTCAGCCTCACGAATACCCTGAGTGGTAAAACGCACCAGTTCGCCACCAGCATCAATGATACGCTTCGCCTGGGCCACACTACCCTCGGTATCATTCGTATCCGTGGTTGCCATTGACTGGACACGGATGGGGTTGTCGCCACCAATGGCAACTTTACCCACGTGGGTCACACTACTAATTCGTCTTGTACTCATATTTCACCTCAGCCAATTCCTTGTTAGCCTTCTCAATCTTAGTCTTCAGACCACTCTTATAGTCACTCAGACGCTGCGCCAAAGCCTCATCACTCAAAGCCAGCATCTCAACAGCAAGGATGGCAGCATTCTGTGCTCCATTCACGCCCACGGTAGCTACAGGGATGCCTGGGGGCATCTGGATGATAGAAAGCATGGCATCAAGACCATCGAGCATACCCTTGATAGGCACACCAATTACAGGCAGTGTAGTACTGGCAGCAATCACACCAGGCAAGGCTGCAGCCATACCTGCACCAGCAATAATTACCTTCAGGCCGCGGTCCTTTGCCGTACGGGCAAACTCTTCCACAGCATCAGGCGTACGATGAGCCGAGAGGGCATTCACTTCAAACGGTACCTGCATCTCATCAAGCAGTTTGCAGGCTTTTTCCATAACGGGCAGATCACTGGTACTGCCCATGATAATACTGACAATAGGTTTCATATTATGATATTTTTCAATACTTACAAAAAGATAATACCGAGGGTGGCGCAAACGAAACCGACACCAAAACCGCCTACGACCTGCGACAGACTATGCTGACGCAGAATCATACGCGCAGACCCCAGCACACCAGCCACGGCAAAAACCAGGCAAAACCACCATACAGGATTGAAGCCAAAGATGTCGGCAAAGACAAACAAGGCTCCAGCCACGCCACCGATAGCAGCTGTATGGGTTGATATCTTCCACCATATATTAATAAAGGCACACATCACCTGAACGACCAGCGCACCAATAACAATACTCGAAACAAAATGATAGATATGCAGTGACTCCAATACATACAGACATGTCAGATAACACACGATACTCAACACATAAGGTATGATACGACGACGCTTGTGTCCCAGCTCCATTCGTGTCCAACCCTGCACCCGTCGATACAGATGTATCAGAAACGTAGGCAATAAAATGGTAAAGAAATAGACCAGTGTCAAAACCATCAGCCGATACTCCCATGGAAGCAGGTTCATGTAGCTGAACAGGAACATGATGACAAGACCCACAAGAGGCAAATAGAACGGGGTGAATATCAAACTGACGACCCTGGCGGTATAGATAATACTTTTCTCTCTGCTTATCATGATTATTTCACTTTCTCAACCTTGCAATAGGTATTCCCAACTGCTCACGATATTTTGCCACCGTACGACGGGCTATGGGATAACCTTTCTCCTTTAATGCCTCACTCAGAGCATCATCGCTCATGGGTTTCCGCTTATCCTCTGCGTCAATAAGCTCACGCAACGTAGCTTTTATCTCGCGCGTAGACAACTCTTCCCCACTCTCTGTGACATAACCGTCACTAAAGAAATATTTCAGGGGGAAGATACCCCATCGTGTCTGTACGTATTTGGAATTTGACACACGCGATACCGTGCTCAGATCCAACCCGGTTCGCTCGGCCACATCCTTCAGTATCATTGGACGCAGCAAGGCTTCGTCACCTTCCTCAAAGAAACGGTGTTGCAATTGAATAATAGCCTTCATGGTCAGGGTCAACGTGCGACGACGAACCTGTACTGCATCAATAAAACTCTGAGCTGCATCAACCTTCTGTTTGGTATAAAGGAGAGCCTCCTTCATCTGACGACTCAGGCCATCCTTGTTAGACTGATACTCCTTGAGCAGGTCAGCAAACGATTGTGACACTTGCAACTGGGGCACATCCCCATTATTCAGTGAGAAGGTCACAGTGCCATCATCCTGAGTGTCAACCACAAAATCGGGCGTTATCTGCTGCATGGAGCGTCCTATCGTCTCGCCCATGGCCGCACCAGGCTTCGGATTCAGTCTTCGTAATTCATGGAATACTGTCTCTGCCTGCAGCTCATCCATCGTCATCTGCTGGGCAATCTTTTCCCAGTGCTTTTTGGTGAACTCATCAAAATAGTCGGTCAGCACCTTCTCCATCGACAGAGTTATCGCAGATTTCTCCCTGCGGTTTACTTGTAGCAACAGACATTCCTGTAATGTACGCGCACCAATACCTGGCGGATCCAAACGCTGTAACTTCTTCAGCACAGTTTCCAACTGCCCTGTCGACAAGTCAATGTTATGATAGATAGCCAGTTCATCGGCTATATTCTCAAGAGGCGTACGGAGGAAACCGTCATCATCCAGGGAACGGATAAGGTATTCCATCACATAACGTTCCTGATCAGAGAGTTCCATTTCACCCACCTGTTCCAGCAACTCATCATAGAAAGATACCGACTGTCCATAGACCATCTCCTCGCGCTCTTCCACCGATGACTGTCCTCCATGATACACAGGCAAATCTTCATCATCACGACCTATATTCTCCAAGGCGGCATCAAGAGCATCACTGCGCTCCTCACGCTCACGCTGGACATCAAAGTCGTCAGTTGCCTCAGGACTGTCCGGATAGTCAGGATATTCCTGTAAATCGGGATTCTCCGAATCACTCTCCAGTGCAGGATTATCGTGCATCTCAGTCTCTATGCGCTCAGCAAACTGCTGGATAGGCAATTCGATAAGATGCGACTGTAACAACTGCTGCTGCGATACGGCCTGCTGCAACCGTTGTTCCTGTTTCTGTTCCTGTATCTGACTTTGTGCCACCTTAAACCTTAATTCTTAACTCCTAAAGTACTCTTTCAACTCCTCCGCATAAGCTGCCAGCACATGCGGTTCCATATTACCATAACGCTGCCATATCTGCTGACACGGAAGCAACAGGGCAGAATCAACCGATGCCTCACGATTCAGATATGGATCACATGTCTGGAAGACATCGAGTACCATCACGATATCAGATGATTTCAGCTTCAGCAGTTTGGCCAACTCCTGTACTTCCGGTGTCTCCTCAACCATTGTGATTGTAGACAGGCAAAAATAAAGATCAAGTATCAGGATGAGCATTACAGGCGTAAAACGTCCATCCTCTGCTAACGGACGGAAATCCTTCTCGAAGGTCTCCTGCACCTCTACACCCTGGAAGAAGTCGCCGGCAGAGCCAAAGCCCTTCATCTCGCGCAACAGTTTCACAGCACGTGCCAATTTCCGGGGATTGTCCGCATAAGTACGCCATATACGTTCTATACGAGGTGTCTCAAGCGTAGCTATCTGTTGCATACGCGAGCGTAATATCTGCGGAGCGATGTGCAACTCCACGCTCAAATCAACCATCTCATGACTATACAGTGGCTTCACGCCAACAGGCTTGTGCAGATAAATCTGCATCAGCAACAGCCAATAGTCATCTTGCCAAACAGTATTCTTTGCCATAACCTCATATATTTTGTCGCAAAATTACAAAAAAATCTGAAATATCGCTCTTCTATCAGAATCTTTTTGTAACTTTGACGCACGATTTTGACATGAATTCTATGAAACGTATTATTTCTATACTATGGATAGCCTGTCTGAGCATGATGATGACAGCGCAGACACCTAAGCAGGATATCAAAAACGACTTCAAGTTTTCAGGTGGTTCCTTTCTGAACTATCCCGGACCGGAACAACATACACTCACGCCGGCACCAAAAGGCAAGAAGCCTTTCTACATCAGTCACTATGGGCGGCACGGCTCACGCAACATCACCAAACCAGACAGGATACATAGTCTTTTGAGCCTCATGAAGCAAGCAGAGGAGCAGAAGGCTCTGACGCCATTAGGTCTTGACGTCAAGAAACGTGTAGAAATAATAGAAGCCCATGTTCACGAACGTACAGGCGAACTGACAGCTATTGGTGCCCAACAGCATAAGGATATCATGCGTCGCATGGTAGAGCGTTTCCCAGAGGTATTCAAAGATAAGGCAACCATCACTGCAAGAAGTAGCATATCCATACGTAGCATCTTGTCTATGAGTAATGCAATGGTCCAGCTGAAGGCGATGCGCCCAAAACTCCCCATCAACCAGGATGCCAGTCTGCGTGACATGCATCACCTGTTTCATTTTGACGCAGAACTGATGGCCAAGGCCTCATCTGATGATGTCAAAGCCTTCTATAATACTTTCTGTCAGAAATATCCCACGACAGACAGACTAATCGCATCCCTGTTTTCTGACACAGCCTTCGTTACCCAACACGTGAACAAAGAAAGCTTTGTTGGACACCTGTTTCATCTGGCCTCAGATTTACAAGATACCAATATCAGCGATCAGCTCACCCTCTACGACATATTCACAGAAGAAGAGCTTTACTTCAATTGGAAGAAAAGAAATGCAGAATGGTATCTCGGTTGGAGTTTCTGTCCTAAAAACAGTGGAAAGGCCCCCTACTCTCAGCGTTTTCTGCTCCGACATATCATAGAGAACGCCGATAGCTGTATCCAATTGCCCTACCCAAGCGCTAACCTGCGTTATGGTCACGACACCGTCCTCCTGCAACTTACCTGTCTGTTGGGCATCAATGGTTACGACCTTAGCACAACCGATTTGGAACAATTAGAGCAACGAGGATGGATTGACTACCACGTCATACCAATGGCCGGCAACCTGCAGATTGTATTCTACCGCAAGAACCCTGCCGACAAAGACGTGCTTATCAAGGTACTGCTCAACGAAAACGAGGCCACCCTGCCCTTGCAGACAGATGTAGCCCCGTATTACCATTGGAATGACTTCCGGAATTACTACTTACAACGCATCAATAATTACAAAGAGTAATCTTAACGCTGGGAGAAAGCCAGCGCATACATGCGTATCTGTTTCACCATGGCCAGCAGACCATTGCTGCGTGTTGGCGACAGATGTTCCTTCAAGCCAATCTGCTCAATAAAATAGAGGTCGGCATCCAGAATCTCCTGAGGTGTCGAATCATTGAGCACGCGGATAAGCAGTGCCACAATACCCTTCACGATAAGAGCATCACTCTCTGCCTGGAAATGAATTTTCCCGTCTTCATAGTCGGCCTGCAACCATACCCGGCTCTGACAACCGTCAATCAGGTTGCTCTCCACTTTATATTTCTCATCAAGAGGCGCCTGTTCATTGCCCAGATCGATAAGTAACTGATACTTATCCATCCAGTCATCAAACCCCTGGAACTCCTCAATAACCTCGTCTTGTCGTTCGTTAATTGTCATTGTTCTTTATTATCTTAAATAGTTTATCGCTTGGGCGCACCTTCTCGGGCACCTTGATACTGACACGCGTACCCTGTTGGGCTGTCTGTACACTGCTGGTATCATCGTGAATCTCATCAACTGTCACATAGAGGGCTCCCGTTGTAGGACCGGTAATCAACATCTTATCACCCACGCTGAAAGTTCCAGCCTCTACAGCAAACTCAGCCACGCCCAGTTTTGAGAAATACTTCACGCCCTTGCCAATATACTTCTTGCGCTCCGTAGCGTTAGAACCGTAGTTTGAGTTCCACTCACCCAGCGTCTGTCCCTGATAGTAGCCATCCCAGAAACCACGGTTGAAGACGGTTGCCAGACGCTCATCCCATGCATCTTTCTTCTCCTCTGTGAAAGTGCCGTCAAGCACACTCTGGATAGCCTCCTTATAGCATTGCACCACAGTAAGCACATATTCAGGACCACGGGCACGGCCCTCTATCTTAAAGACACGCACGCCGCTCTTCATCATCTTATCGATGAAACGAACGGTTTTCAGGTCCTTAGGACTCATGATATACTTATTGTCTATCTCAAGTTCGGTACCGGTCTCCCTGTCTGTGACGATGTACGAGCGGCGACATATCTGCATACAGGCACCACGGTTAGCCGAACGCCCTGTATTGTCAAGACTCATATAGCACTTACCACTCACGGCCATGCACAACGCACCGTGACAGAACATCTCTATGCGTACCAGTTCACCACTGGGACCACAGATATGCTGCTCTTCTATCTGACGGTAGATTTCTGCCACCTGGTCCATACGAAGCTCGCGAGCCAGCACCACCACATCAGCAAACTGGGCATAGAACTTCAGGGCTTCCACATTAGAGATATTCAATTGTGTGCTAAGATGCACCTCCATCCCCTTCTGACGACAGTAGGTCATCACCGCGATATCGCAGGCAATGACGGCAGATATCTTTGCCTCAACGGCCGCATCCACGATCTGATGCATCGTCTCGATATCCTCACCATAGATAATCGTATTCACGGTGAGATAAGTCTTCACGCCAGCCTCATTACAAGTGGCAGCGATTTCACGTAAATCATCAATCGTAAAGTGGTTGGCAGAATGCGAGCGCATGTTCAACTGCTCCACGCCAAAATATACCGAATCAGCTCCAGCCTTCAGGGCTGCAGCCAAAGAATCGCGGCTCCCCACGGGCGCCATGATTTCAAAATCCTTTAATGTCTCATTCATTCTGCCTGCAAAGGTACGAATAAGTCAGCGAATAGCAAAAAGAAAGAATATCTTTCTTTGTATGGCAAGTCATTTCTTAACCTAGAATAATCCTTACCGATACACATCCTCTTTCCTCAGTTCCACCACTTTGCCATATCGGGCAAGAGCCTTCATATCAGTAAGTTTCCTGTCACCGATAACAATCCATATCCGGTTCTTATTTGAAGTGACATGCTTTTGATGGAACTGCATGATATCCTGTGACGTGATAGAAGGAATCCCACGGGCAATACCGGTATTGGGATCCGACACATACCCATCCCTTAGTTGGTTGGCCACATATTTGCCCAATGTACGGAAGGTGGGATAGTTATTCTGGATATCATTCAGCACACTCTGACGCGCCGCCTCAAGATTGTTCTCCTTCATGGGCAACTGACGCAGCAGGGAGTCAACGGTAGAGAGGGCCTCCAGCGTCTTGTCGGCCTGCGTGCCAGTAACGGTGACATAACCTTGAGACGCATCAGAATGCTGCGCAAGACTTGTAGTAAAAGCACTTCCTCCTGTAGCATAAGCCAACGAGCGGAACTCACGCACATTCTGGAAAAGCACAGACGACATGCCACCTCCGAAATACTCATCCCACAGCTTGAACTTCACGCGTTCTTCCTGTGTAGGCAACGCCCCGATGGCATCATAGCTGACAATATAGTTCTGGCGCGACTTTGGGACATGATAGAAATAGACCACAGGCTCGTCATACTGCAGGAAAGGACGGAAAGTGTCAGCCTGGGGTTTCGTGCACTGACTCAAGGGAAGCGCCTGTTGTGCCTGAGCAGCAACATACTCAATAGGCTGGCGTCCGCAGTAAAAGAGCTCACAGTCATACTGCTGCAACTCACGGAAAAGGGCCATCAGGTCCTCGTTCTTCAGAGCCTTCACCTCTTTCCTGCTCAACTGCTTGAGGTAAGACGACCTTTCTCCGTAAGCGATACGATGTATTGCTGGTCGCAACACGTCGTCTTTCTGTTTACCAAAACTCTTACGGTCTATCCTATCCTCATCCTTCGCATCTTTGAGGGCCTTTTGATCTCCCTTTGCCGAACGCAGGAAATGAGCCAATAACCGCAGGGCAGGCACCAGTTGCTTATCAGGACCAGTAAGGTTGATACTGAAGGCCACATCGCCAGGCACCACCTCCATCGTGGCACCGATACGCTGCCAGGCCTGACCCAGCTGCTGCCTGTTCAAGGAATCTGTGCCCAACTGTGACAGACAGGAGCCCAACACGCTAAGCGCTGGGGTATGGAGTTCACCATCCTTATAACGTAAAGTGAATGTGAACACATCATTGACGGGGTTATCCTTGTAATATAGCGTCACATGATTATTGAGTGGCTTTATCTCGATATCCTGTCCGAAATCAACCGTGCGCACGGCCATATCCTTGACAGGTATCTGTTCCAACTGCAGGGCGAAAGCCGACCTCGCATCCAGGTTTTTCGGACTGACCGGCTTATAGCCTGGCTGTTTCAGAGTCTCCTTTTTGGGCGTACCGTATTTCTTGGACAATGTGATATAGTTGCCACCATAGTATTTCCTTGCCGCAGCCACCACATCAGCCTTCGTCAGTCGTCGTATGCCCTCTATCTTATCCAGCACATCCTGCCAGGAGCGTCCCTTTGAGAAAGTCATCACCATGCGCTGAGACCTGCTGCTGATGGTCTCCAGCTCCCGCTGTGCATCCATCAGCATCTGCTGTTTCAGGATTTCCACCTGCTCTTCACTGAAGTTACCGTCCATCACCTGCTGAACCTGTTCCAACACACGTCCCTCAGCCTTCTTCATCTTGCCAAAGAGATTGGGAATAACGATAATAGCCGAACCTGCCGCATCATCCAGTCCTGCGGTCATTGCCGCAGACACCAGCACCTTATGCTCATTGGTCAAGGAGTCAAGGAGTCCTGCCTTGCCATTATATAACAGCATATTAGCTAAATCCAGGGCGTTGGCATCAGCCTCATATTCCGTGGGAGCCTTAAACACCAAAGCCTCAGCACCTATAAGCGGAATGGGCAGTTTTATCTGCTGACGGTCGCCTGCCTCAATCGCAGGCATCGGACTCTTACGACGCTCTGGCACAGGACCCGTCTGTACGCGTCCGAAGGTCTTTTCCAGTAACGTCACCAACGCTGCGTCAGGTCTGATATCACCACAAAGAATCAGACACATATTCGAAGCCACATAATATTTTTTGAAGAATGCCGCCATATCCGACAGGCGTGGATTCTTCAAATTCTCCGTAGAGCCCAGGACCGGATACGCATAGGGTTGTGTCTTAAACACAGCCTTGAAAATCTTATCCTGCACATCGCCCATGTCATCGGCAGCACGGTTTTTCTCTTCATACACATTCTCCAGTTCACCCTGAAAACCACGGAATACGGGTGTCATGAGACGTTCAGAGTTAAGCCAGCACCACTGTTCCATAAACTGAGGCAGGAACGAGTTATGATAATAGGTCAGGTCCTGACCAGTACCAGCATTCAGCGAACTGCCACCATATTTTGAAATCAACCGGCTGTACTCATTCGGAATGACATAGTCGGCCGCCTTGATACTCAGTTCATTAATATGTTTCTGAATACGTGTACGAGTAGTCTCATCCTTCGTCTGACTGAGAAGATCGTATTGCGCGGAGATACTGTCAAGCCAAGGCTTCTCTGCAGCATAGTCGGTGGTGCCGATACGGTCGGTGCCCTTGAACATGATATGTTCGAAATAATGGGCAATACCCGTGTTGGGACAATCCTTGGCACCCGCCTTCACCACAACGGCACCAAAGACCTTTGGCTGAGAGTGATCCTCATTCAGCCAAACGGTCATGCCGTTACTCAGTTTCAGTTCCTTGACTTCCAGTTGTGCATAAGCAGCAACACTGGCTATAACAGTAACCAGAACAAATGCAACACGTCTCATAAGATATTCCTCCTTTCTTTTCTCCTACTTATTCAGTCGCCAGGTGGCACCGTCCTTGGTATCCTTTACCTCAAAGCCGGCAGCAGCAAGGGCGTCACGAATCTGGTCGGAAGTGGCCCAGTCTTTATTGGCCTTAGCCTTGGCACGCAGGTCGAGCACCATGTCAACCACCTTTCCGAAGGCCTCCTCACGACTATCATTTGAGCCACTCTTCTCAGCCTTCAAGCCCAGGATATCCTCAGTAAAGAGATGCATCGTCTCCTTGAGTTCCTTCAGGCAGTCAGCACAGATGGTAGCCTTGTGGTCAATCAGTTTATTGATAACGGTGCAAGCCTCAAACAGGTTACTGATTACCTGAGGTGTGGCAAGGTCGTCATTCATCGCATCATAGCACTTCTGGCGCAAAGCCTTGACAACCTTCTCCGTCTCAGCATCACACTTGTCGCTCACCTGTACGCGCTCCAGGTCGCTGATAGCATTCATCAGTTTCTCCAATCCCTTCTCGGCAGCAACAAGAGCCTCGTTTGAGAAGTCCACCGTGCCACGATAATGGGCAGAGAGCACGAAGAAACGGATGGTCATGGGTGAGTAGGCTTTTTCCAACAACGGATGATTACCAGTGAAGAACTGCTCCAAGGTAATGAAGTTGTTGTACGACTTACCCATCTTCTGGCCATTAATCGTCAGCATATTGTTGTGCATCCAGTATTTCACAGCGGGATGTCCCATAGAGGCCTGTGCCTGGGCAATCTCACACTCGTGATGTGGGAAGATCAGGTCCATGCCACCACCGTGGATATCAAACTCCTCGCCCAGATACTTCCTGCCCATAGCCGTGCACTCACAGTGCCAGCCGGGGAAACCATCGCTCCAAGGTGAAGGCCAGCGCATGATATGCTCGGGCTGTGCTTTCTTCCACAGGGCAAAGTCAGCCTGGTTGCGCTTCTCGCCTACGCCAGCCAGCTCACGACTCTCGTCCTTGATATTCTCCAGCGAGCGGCCAGAGAGGATGCCATACTTGAACTTCTTGTTATAAGCCTCAATATCGAAATAGATGGAGCCATTGCTTTCGTAGGCAAAACCATTATCCAGGATCTGCTGTACCAGTTCCTGCTGCTCAATAATATGACCAGTAGCATGAGGTTCAATAGAGGGACGCAGCACATTCAGCGCATCCATATACTGATGATAGCGGTTGGTGTAGTACTGGGCAATCTCCATAGGCTCCAACTGTTCCAGACGAGCCTTCTTGGCAATCTTGTCCTCGCCCTCGTCAGCATCGTGCTCCAAGTGGCCTACGTCGGTGATATTTCTCACATATCTCACCTTGTATCCCAGGTGCTTCAGATAACGGAACACCAGGTCAAATGTGATTGCAGGACGGGCATGTCCCAGATGGGGATCACCATAAACAGTAGGACCACAGACATACATACCCACATTGGGAGCATGAAGTGGTTCGAAACGTTCCTTCTGACGCGTCAGCGTATTGTAGATTACCAATTTTGATTCCATTTTGCTTTCTCCTTATAATAATGGGCACAAAGGTACAAAAAAAATCTCTCACCCTTGCCAATACAATCCTTATTTTTAATAAATGCGCTATATTTTTTATCCTTTTTCATAGAAAAAAAGACAATTTACATCTAAAATCAAACATTTTTTACGTCAAAAAGAAAAATAATTCGCGTAACATTTGGTACTTTCATTAAAATTATTTAAATTTGCAAAATAATCCAAAGAATCAACTATCCTGATTTCACAAATAATTAAAAACTTAAGAATATGGAACTAAAAAAGATGCAGATTAAGATGCTATCATGCTGCTTCTTAGCAGGCGGTTTGACGTTGGCAGGATGTTCTACCGACGACAGCATTGACGTAGGCGAAGTAGACACCACTATCGGTGTGAAGCTCAACAATTTCACTGTTCCCCTTGGCCAGGCAGAAAAGATTACCCTTGGCGACGTGCTTGACTTGAAGGATGACGATTGTATCAGCACCACTGCCAATGGCGACTATGAGTTCTTCAAGCAGGGCGATGCCGCAGATCCTGCCCATCCACAGGTTGATATCATCAATGTGTCAGAGAAGACATCTAAGGACGAGGATCCTTTTATCGGTCCTTCTGAGAAACCTGCCGGTTTTGACCTCTTACCTGTAGGAACAACATTGACTGGCACAGCCGGTAGCATCTCTAAAGCACTTAACACGTTTAACTATAGTGCAGCCAAACCCGACGACGTTTTAGACCTGACAACTGCGGAGGTTGAGGGAGAAGCAACTATTATCGTTAACTTCAATACCCATCTTCAGGGATTCATTGACAAGTTTACCTCGTTCGACATTGAGTTCCCTGCTTATATGACACTAGAGGAACCTACCCAAGGTACATTGGTTGGCAACAAACTGAAATTTGGCGAAGTTGCCACAAACTCGACCATCTACTCCAAGGTAAAGCTTAAGAGTCTGAAATTCCAGGAGATTGACGCAGCCAACAAGCTTGTCATCCAAAATGGAAACATCACGATGCTTGGTGATGTCAAGGTAGACGTGACATACCCAGACCTGGTAAAGAAGAACAGCTCAAGCGACATTACCAAGATGCAGATCAACGGTATCACATCTATTACTACCGTGAAGATTACCAGCGCCACTGGTAAGTTCGACCCCAAAATCGACTTAGACGATATTGGCGACATTAAGATTGACAGTAAGGATGTGCCTGACTTCCTGGATGATCCACAGGTCAACATCACACTTACCGACCCACAGATCACACTGAACATCAATAGCGATGTGGACCTCGATGCTATTGTCGACGGTACGCTCACCTCTACTTTCAACAACGGAACCACCAGCGAGGTTAAGATTAGCAATATCGAGATCCCACGCAAGAAGAACTCCAAGATTCTGATTTGCCGTCAGCCCAAGACATTGCCTTATCAGGACTACACTGCTGTTTACGTCGTAGAAAACCTGTCAGACCTGATGACAAAGATTCCTGAGAAGGTGACGTTTAAGTCTAATGCCCGTGTAGACAAGACCAAGGCCGGCACCATCAAACTGGGAACTCCTTACACCATCTCTACCAGCTATAGCTTCAAGGCTCCGTTGTCTCTGGAAGCAGGTTCTACAATTGTTTATGATGACAAGACAGATGGTTTCTATGAGGACATTGACGAGAACGATATTGACCTGCGTGGAGAAGCAGAACTGGTTATTACCGGTAAGGTAACCAACAACAGTCCGCTGGAGTTGACCCTCGACCCCACAGCTATTGACGTCAACGGCAATGCCCTGAAAGGTATCAAGCTGGTTTCTGCCAATACCATCAAGTCTAACCTGACCGACAGGACACCAAGCGACCTGAAGATCACATTGACAAAGGACGCTAATGTCAACCTGAAGGATGTGAAGTTCGACGGCATCAAGTTCAAGGCTACGGCTGTCTCCAAGGATGCTACCACGCTCAACAAGGACAACCACTACATCAATATCAACGACTTGAAGATCAGCGTCAACAGTGAGGTTTCTATCGATGCTGACAAGAAGAAAGACGACAAGAAATAAGTCTTGACATATTAGTGAAAGCGAAAAGAATTTATTCACCATATATTATATAGGATATGAAAACATCATTCAAAAGATATATCATGGCCGCAGTACTGACTGCAACGGCTGGCACTATGATGGCGCAAGACTTGACTTCGGCCTACTTCACAGACGACTTCAAGTATCGTCACGATATGAACCCTGCCTATGGCAATGACCAGGGCTATGTAGCTATCCCTGTCCTGGGTAACTTCAACTTCAAGTTGCAAGGCTCTTTTGGCGTAGGCGACGTGCTCTTCAAGAACCCCGACTACGGCAAGAAGCCCGGTGCCAAGAAGACCACCACATTCCTGCATCCTGACATCTCCTACGATGAAGCCATGAAGGGATTCGACAAGGACGGTAACAGCCTGATTTTCGACATGGACATCCCCATCGTATCAGTAGGCTTCAAGGGTATGGGCGGTTACAACACCGTTGAACTCAAGGAGCGCAACCACTTCGCTATGTCAATGCCCTACTCTTTCTTCGATTTCGCCAAGAGCATGAGCAACAAGGACTACTACTTCGACGATATGGGTGCCCGCGCCTGGGGTTATGCCGAATTAGGATTAGGCCACTCTCGTCAGATCTTCGACAACCTTCGCGTTGGTGCCAAGGTAAAGATCCTGCTTGGTGCAGCCTATGCCGACCTGTCTATGGAAGGCATGCATGCCCAGCTCAACGACAACAACCAGTGGATTCTTGAAGGTAAGGCCAAGGGCGAGATCAATATGAAAGGCGGTAAGTTCAAGACCAAGCACAAGGAGTACAAGTCCGTTCCAGGCAAGTACTATGATGAAGTAACAGGTATTGATACCGACGGTGCCGGCGTCGGCGGATGGGGTCTCGGTTTTGACCTTGGTGGTATCTACGAGTTCAAGGATTGTTCTGTTGACTGGCTCGACGGTCTGAAGGTGAGCCTTGCGCTGACCGACCTTGGCTTCATCAGCTGGAGCAACACCATGGTGGCAGAGTCATCTGGCAACCCATTCGTATTCGAAGGTTTCCAAATGAAGTATAAGGATGGTAAGTTTGATAATGGTGGCGATGATATCAGCGACGACCTGGCCGACTTTGCCAACATGGAGGACAAGGGCGACAAGGGTGGTAAGACCACTGGCCTGTCATCTACCGTACGCGTAGGCCTGGAATACCCCATGCCTTTCTACGACAAGCTGAGTGCTGGTGCCCTGTACACCCACCACTTCGATGGTATCTATAACTGGAACGACTGGCGCCTCAGTGCTAACGTAGCTCCCCTGAACTGGATCAATGGTGGTATCAACTTAGGCATGACCTCTTTCTGCACCACCATGGGTTGGGTACTCAACGTACATCCTTCTGGCTTCAACTTCTTCCTTGGTATGGACCATATCATCGGCAAGACCGGTGCCAACATGGTTCCCCTCGACAGCAATGTCAGCTTCAACCTGGGTATGAATATTGCCTTCGGTAGCAAGAAAAAGAAGGAGAACAATGCAGATCTCAATACGCTGACCTTCTAAGGTAAAAGGTAATAGTGAAGAGTGAAAAATTTGCTGCCGCACATACAATTTTGTTAATAAATGTATAGCAGTAGCAAATTTTTCACTCTTCACTTTTCACTCTTCACTAAAAAGTAGTACCTTTGCCGCGCAAAAACCAATGGGCCCTGATAGTTAAATGGATATAACAAGGCTCTCCTAAAGCTTAGTTCCGAGTTCGATTCTCGGTCGGGGTACCAAGAAAAAAAGATGCACAGGATTCTCTCTTGTGCATCTTTTTTATGTTGTAACCACTTTCCTAAAGCGCTACCTTGCGCCAGAAGCGGTGGGTGATATCCTCGAACTCCCCGTCCTCCGTCTTGCGATAGAGACGCTGGTTTGTCGTAGGACTCTTCAGCGGTCCCAGATGGCGGATATAAGGACCTATCTTGATATAGTCGAAATCAGTCTTCCTCACCTCAGGCGCTACGCGCAGGCGTCCACTATACCATGCCACCTTATATTCAGGATGCGTCTCGTGAATATACTGTGCCAGACGGTTGACGGCCTTCGGATCCGCGTCACCTCCCATAAAGGCGAAGCAGGTGATATCCGTACCGAAGCGCTCAACGAAATCATCGAGCGCCGCGGTAGTAAGGGGAATACCAATATCGTCCCAGAGATAATGGCTGTGACAGCCTGGACACCGACAGGGACAGTTGCTGATATTGATAGCCAGCGTCACCTCATCGGGTATCTCCTGAAAAACAACTCCTGTATTAACGTACTTCAGCATAGTTTATTCTGCGTGTGCATAGAAACGACGTGAAGCCTCTTCCTGACGAGCCTGTGAGAAGTTGCTCACACGCTTCAGATAGCCGATGATACGCGTCATGTAGTCCACGTTCTTAGAGTGACACTTAGGACACTCGTGCAGGTAGCGCTTGTCGATATAGCCACACTCGTTACATACGGTGTTGGGGATATTGAATGTAAAGTAGTTACATCCCTCCTTGGCAGCCACCTTCAGCAGTTTCAGGTACTGCTCCTTCGACAGGTGCTCGTCAAGGTTCATGTGCAGGGCAGAACCGCCAGTGAGGTGCTCGATATAAGGAGCGCCGTGCAACTTGAACTTATCGATAACGCTCAGCGAGTCGTCCTCTACCACGTAGAAGTAAGAGTTGTAGCAGTCGCGTGGCACGAAGTAACCATCCTCACGGTCCCACTTAGCATGCTTCACACCCACGTTCTCAGCAGGAATCATCTCACAGTTGAACATCAGTTCCTTGGTACGATACTGCTTGTTGTACTTCTCGATCAAGCCCAAGATACCCTGAACGAACTTCTGATACTCATCGTTAGGCGTAATCTTCAGACCCATGAACTCAGCAGCCTCTACCAGGCCGTTGATACCGATGGTGAGATACTGACGATGGATGTTGATATAGCCTGCATCAAACAGAGGCAGCATGCCGTGGCTCTGCAACTCCTTCAGGTTCTCGTTGTAGGCCGTCTGCACCTTGTGACAGAGGTCGATAACGCCACCCAGGAACTCTAGATAGTCAATCTTATTGTTCACAGCATACTGGATACAACGGTTCAGGTTGATGGTCAGCACAGACTTAGAACCCGTTGAAACGCCACCGGCACCCAGTGTGTAGCTGAAGCCATTGTCCGTAATCTCATTGCGCAGACGGCAGCAAGAGCTCAGAGAGTCAGCATTGTCGCTCATATAGGTGAAGAACGAGTGACCCTCGCTATACATCTCGGCAGTAAACTCGCCCCACTCCTTATCGCGGCACTCACCATTCTCGTCAACCAGCAGCGCCATGGTCTCTACAGGGAAGGTCAGCAAGGTCTTGGTGCGCTCCTTATTGAACCACTTCATGAAGCGCTTCTGCAGCCATGACAGACCGTCCCAGTCGGGCTGAGAGCCATCGGGGAAGTAGAACTCACCGAAGATGCTCTGGAAATAATACTTATCATAGTAAGCCACGTTCCAGAACACAGCCTGATAGTTGCGTGCACCTGTGGGCTGATTCAGCGAATAGACAATCTGCTCAAAGTAATCAGTAATCACCTTGTCGAGCGTACGACGCTTCAGCGAGAGGTCAACCACCTCGTCGGCACGCTTCCAGTAGTCCAGACCAAACTCCTTGCCAATGAAGTAGTTCATGTACATCAAGAACTCAGGCGTGGCACAGGCGCCACTCAACATAGAGCTGACCATAAACACCATGTTCACGAAACCACCGCAGTATGACTTCAGGTTCGTGGGAGCCGTAGAGTTGCCGCCAATAGCCAGTGTGCCACCGATAAGCCAGGGGTACATCGTAATAGAGGCACAGTAGTTAGCCAGCGATGTCTCGTCGTTCTTATATATAAAGTGGTGTGTCAGCTTGTCGATATACTCATCGGCCAACTGTTTGCCGTACATTTTCTTGATGCGGTCAACCAGCAGACGACGGTTCAGACGGATGAAGTTTGACTTAGGCAGTTCACCAATCAAAGTTGCAATATTTTTGTGCTCCACGTTTGCATTGGCGTCATACTTTGAACCAGTTGCTGCATTCTTCGACTCCTCCATATATTCAGAGAGAAACATCATCTTCTCCAGCGTCTCACGATCCTCTGTATGCTCCTGACGGTACAGGATAAAAGACTTTGCCACCTTGAAGTAACCCTCACGCATCAGCGCCTCCTCGACCTGGTTCTGGATATCCTCCACCTTGATATCATCATGAATATCTAAGTGACTGATAATCTTAGAAATAGCACCCAAATCAGCAGGTTCTTCAACACTCTCAAACGCCTTCGTGATAGCGTTCATAATCTTGTCAAGAGAGAAGCGATCCTTAGAGCCATCTCGCTTCGTGATGGTAAAGTTCTTGATTTCCATTATTATATTATTTAATCATTATTTTTTAGGTTCTTGGTCTTCAGCAAGTTATCCGTTTTGGACAACTTTTTGATTTTTCGATTCCAAAAAGTTTCCCGAAATTGGTAACCGAAATCGTTTGCAAAGATACAAAAAAAGAATAATATAACAATGGATTTTAACGTAAAAAAATCCGAATTTTTTCAATCCGGATTTTCTTTACGTTGCATTTTCCTTTATTTAGGCTGTTTTCCGATGTAGGCCAGAATACCACCATCCACATAGAGCACATGACCGTTCACTGCATCCGATGCATGAGAGGCCAGGAAGACTGCGGGACCACCCAACTCTGAAGGATCGAGCCAACGGCCAGCAGGAGTCTTGGCACAGATGAATGAATCAAACGGATGACGACTGCCGTCGGGCTGACGCTCGCGCAGAGGAGCCGTCTGAGGTGTTGCGATATAACCCGGGCCAATGCCGTTACACTGGATGTTGTACTCACCATACTCAGAGCAGATGTTACGGGTCAGCATTTTCAGACCACCCTTGGCAGCAGCGTAGGCGCTCACGGTCTCACGACCCAGCTCACTCATCATAGAGCAGATATTGATAATCTTACCCTCGCGACGCTCCATCATCTCAGGAATCACAGCACTTGCACAGATATAAGGAGCAACCAGGTCCACATCGATAACCTGCTGGAACTCCTCGCGCTTCATCTCGTGCATAGGAATACGCTTGATGATACCAGCATTGTTCACCAGAATATCAATCTGACCAACCTCAGCGTGAATCTTCTCAACGAGAGCCTTCACAGCTTTCTCGTCGGTCACGTCACACACATAACCCTTCACGTTCTCGATGCCAGCCTCCTTGTAGTTGTCCAAACCACGCTGCAAAGCAGCCTCGTTGATGTCGTTGAAGATAATGGTCTTAGCACCAGCAGCCACGAAAGCCTTTGCAATGTTGAAACCGATACCGTAAGATGCGCCAGTGATCCACGCATTCTTACCCTCTAATGAAAATAAATTTGCCATTTTACTTGATTTATTATATGTTAAACAGTATTTTTTTAAAACCTTATTTCAGATCCCTGATATCAAAAAAGTCTTGGTCTCCATAATCCAGGTTCTCACCACCCATACCCCATATAAAGGTATAGTTATGCGTGGCAGCAGCAGAGTGGATGCTCCATTCTGGCGAGAGCACCGCCTGCTGGTTATGCATCCAGATATGACGCGTCTCCTGTGGTTCACCCATAAAGTGGCAGACGGCCTGGTCCTCGGGCAACTCGAAGTAGAAATATGCCTCCATCCTACGACTGTGCACATGTGCCGGCATCGTGTTCCACACGCTACCAGTAGCCAATTCCGTCATACCCATCTGAAGCTGACAGGTGGGCAGCACCTGATTCACCAGCATCTTGTTGATGTTACGCTCGTTGCTCGTCTCCAGCGCTCCCATGTGAGCCACCACAGCATCCGCCTTCGTCACCTTCTTACAGGGATATGCGGCATGCGCCGTCGTGGAGTTGAAGTAAAAGAGGGCAGGCTTCTGCGCATCTTTCGACGCAAAAGTCACCTCACGGTCACCTCTTCCTATATAGAGTGCCTCCTTATAACCCAGTTCGAAGCTCTCGTCACCAACCGTGACGACACCCGTTCCACCTATATTATATATACCCACCTCACGACGGGTGGTGAAGAACGGTGCCTTCAACGGGTCGATAGCCTCCAGGGGCAATGCCTCGTTCACAGGCATAGCACCCCCCACCACCATACGGTCGTACATAGAATACACCATGTTCACCTCGTCCTCAACAAACAGGCGTTCAATGAGGAAATCGCGGCGCAGACGTGCAGTGTCATAATGGCGGGCATCCTCAGGATGAGCAGCATAACGTATTTCGTAGTTAGTTTTCATTTGCCGTTTTGATTAGTTTGCCTGCAAAGTTACAAAAAAGCGCGCACAAAACAAAGAAACTCGTTTCTTTTTTTGCTGAGACGAAGAAACTTCATTATCTTGATGATTCTTTGACAATAAACACAGGTTCTTTCCGTTATTATGACAGAACTAGAATTAATCACCATGCCTATGAAGAAGTTGATAGCAACCATGTTTATCCTTGGGCTGACAATAGGAGCACAGGGACAGGAAATTGATGGAGTGGACGCCATCATGGCTTCTATAACCACAGTAAAAATCCACCAAGACAGCATTGACACATCGAGACTCGTGGCCGTGTACGACTATGAGTGCAGGACACAGGACGCAGAGGGCAAGGCCGTGACAGACCGATTGAAGCTCTGCGTACAGGTGGGACAGCATTGCACACGCAGTTTCCCTTATCGGAAATATCGTATGGAAAGACAATGGGCCGCAGGCAACACGGACATGCGTAGCCGCAAGGGTACCGATGGGAAACTAGAGTTCTTGGAAGGTTGGGACTTCATCGGCGACGATGAGTTTCCACAGTTCAAGGCAGAATCGTATTGCTTCATGCCAGAGGTTTGGACGAACTATCCCGATGGCAAGGTAACCGTGCGCGATGCCATCGTGCCTACTATCTATGAGACCAAGGAGGAACGGATACCCATCAAATGGGAATTGGCAGACAGCTCACAGGCCACCTGCTTGTTGAACGGACAGCATTGGATGGTGCGATACGATGAGGACATCCCCACAACGGCAGGCCCTTGGAAACTCTGCGGACTGCCAGGCCTTATTGTCGAGGCCGTGAGTGAGGACAGCATTCACCACTTTACACTCACTGATGTCCAGCACATTGCAGCCCCTATCTACTACGAGACCAGCGCCATCACCATAAAAACCTCTGAGGCGAAACTTATCAAGAACCGTCTCAAAGTATTCGGCAACAAGAACTACGCAAAGAATCCTTTATACTATGTCACCAACAGGAACTCGGCAGATGAAATATATACCGACGACGGCAGCCTCATCAACGGCTACTTTGTGCATTACGATTCTGAGCGCAAAGCCAACGAAGCGCATGTGTATCAACCATTAGAATTGTCAGAACAATGAGAACAATCTTAGTGACCTGCCTTGCCCTCGCACTGACGATAGGAGCGCAGGGACAAACAGAGACAATCGATACGGCACAGTTTGTGGCTGTGTACGACTATGAGTGCAGGACGCAGAACGACGAGGGCACACCCGTCACGGACAAGATGCAAATTGTGGTGCAGGTGGGACGGACGGTGACGAAGTCGATGCCGCGCTCGGCCTACATGAAGACAAACGAGACAATAGAGGAGGAAGACCTGATCATGGCAGAACATCAGGAGACGCTGATGCACATGCCGACGGTATGGACAGGCTTGCCCAACGGACAGACCACCGTGCGCGACAGGATTTTCCCACATGAGTTTGAAGGCATTGAGCCGACACCCGACATTGCGTGGACGCTCATCGACGATACTGTGACCATTAACGGCTACTTCTGTCAGCAGGCCACAGCAACGTTCCGAGGCGTCACCTGGACGGTGTGCTATACCGAGGAGATTCCGTCATCTGCAGGACCATGGCGACTGCGCGGACTGCCAGGATTGATTATCAAGGCAGAGAATGAGGCACACACGTTCTGCCTTGCGGAGTTAAGACAGAACCATACGCCCATCACGGCACCTGAGAAGAATCCCAACGTACAGCGCATGACATACGCCAAATTACTGAAGCATCGTAGCGATGTGTTTGGCAATCGCCAATATGCTAAGAATCCCCTCTTCCACGTGCCCAACCTTAACGGTGGCACCCTGTCCTTAGGCGGGAGCATCCATCACATGACCGTCATCAACTTAGGTAGCCAACAGTTTGCGTATGCTGACGGATTCCCCCTACTGACAAAGGCTCATGTGTATCAGCCGCTGGAAATAGAATAAGACCCTTATGAAACGACTCCTCTACATTATATTATATATAGCACTGGCCATCAATGCCTCGGCGCAGGTGCGGGTGACGGGACGGGTGACCGACCTGCACAGCAAACCCGTGAGCGATGTCATCGTGAAGCTGACGAGCGGCACGAAGACATTGGCATTTACCAGCACCAACGTGAAGGGCGAGTATGTGATAGGATTGAAGAGTGCGTCCAGCGGGGAGGTCATACTTCAGTTCAACCACGTCAGCTATGAGAAGGAGTCGAAAAAACTAACGCTCAAGGAGAAAGCTATCAAGGTGGACATGACGCTGACACCGAAGGAAGTTTCGCTGAAAGAGGTGATGGTGAAGCCTGACCCATTGAAGATGAGGGGCGACACACTCTCCTACAACCTTGCCTCTTTCCTCAAGAAAGGTGACGTAACACTTGAAGACGGATTAAAGAACCTGCCAGGCATCAGCATTGCGGATAATGGTGCCATCAGCTACATGGGCAAGGGCATTTCCGACTTTTACATTGGTGGGCTCAACATGCTTGGCGGTCGCTATAACCTTGCCACGAAGAATATTCCTGCCGAGTTTGCCACTCAGGTGGATATCATGAAGCACCACAAGCATCGCAAGATAGATGCCGACGAGGAGAGTGATGCCGTGGCAATCAATATAAAGCTGAGCAAAAAGGCACAGTTCAAGCCATTTGGGCAACCAGAGTTTGGCATCGGTATGAGGGAGGACAAAGTTTTGTATGCAGCAGGTGCCACGGAGATGATGTTCACCGACAACTTCCAGTTGCTTGCTTCTGGAAAATACAGCAACAATGGCAACTTTGGTCTTTATGATATGGTCAACCATAATGGCGGCGACAGCTTCGGTTCGCTGGCTACCAACAAGCTCCCTGGATGGGGACAGGCAGGCAGTGGCGTGGGCGAGTCCATCTATCGCACAAACGGCTTTGGCAGCCTCAACGCCATACAGAAGATTGACAGCGTGCGACAGGTAAGGGTCAATGCCGACTACACCTATGAGCGCCTGAACAGTAGCGCCAGTTCTG
>Ga0310695_10005179_pt1 | contig 23032 bp, 37 predicted proteins | sample RumenRJG_04DNA_FD_203882 | JGI IMG/M metagenome (GOLD analysis project Ga0310695, IMG submission 203882) | Bovine rumen microbial communities from Lethbridge, Alberta, Canada - RJG_04 (v2) (version 2) | ecosystem: Host-associated > Mammals > Digestive system > Stomach > Rumen | place: Canada...
CAGACAAAACTCCTTATGTAACGATTAAAAAGCCGAAAGAAGATTTGCTCTATTGGATAAAACGCAACAGGCATAAGGAAGAAGAAGCATACAGAATGCTTTTAAGTTGTAAATTTGCACCTATGCAGACTAACAATTTAGGTCTTGCTAAGGAAAACGCCATAGATTTTTACAATTATTATATGAAACAGGCGGGTGACGACTGGGTATTTGAAGAAAAAGACAATATGACTTTCTTTAAATTGTCTCCTGAACCTTTTGAACTCTGTGCATCTCTCGATTTTTGCTCGGATTCAACTGACAGTTTTGTGATTGAATTGTACGGAAAAATCGGCGAAGAGATAATTTCTTTTAATGAAATTTATGAATACGTTTTGGATAACAACAAATACTATAAAGTCAAAACGAAGGGTTTTGTTGAACTTCCTGTCGTCGAAATTTTTTCTTTGATGAAATCGTTTAATACAATTGATGTTTACAGAAATGATGATAACAAATATGTTGTAAAAACTTATCGTGCGGGAATTGTTTCAGAAATGCAAAATTTGAAAATGACTCTTAAAATGAGCAGAAAGTTTTCTAAATTTTGGAAACAGATATCAACATTTTCTGAAATGGACAGCGCAACCCTGCCTAAAGGAATTAATGCGGAATTTCGTGAATATCAGGTTAAAGGTTTCAGTTGGTTGTGGTTCTTGTATCAATACGGCTTAAACGGTATTCTTGCGGACGATATGGGACTTGGAAAAACCTTGCAGGCTCTTGCTCTTATTCAGAGAGCAAAAGAAAAAGACCGCCACGCCCCAAACCTTGTTGTTTGCCCGACTTCTGTCGTTTTTAACTGGGAATCAGAAATTCAAAAGTTTGCTCCGACATTGAAATGTTTAAAACTTTCCGGAACCGAAAGAAAAGATTTCTTTAAAGATATAAACAAATACGACGTTATTATTACGAGCTACGCCCTGATAAGACGGGATATAAACGATTTAAAAGAATTTAATTTCAGATACGTTATTCTTGATGAATCTCAAAATATTAAAAATGCAGAAAGTATGACCGCACAATGTGTTAAACAGTTAAATTGCAGTCATAAATTGGCTCTTTCGGGTACTCCTATCGAAAATAGACTTCAAGAATTATGGTCTGTATTTGATTTTCTTATGCCGGGCTTCTTATTTGAGGAAAACGAATTTAATTACAGGTATGTCACTCCGATAACCGAAAGAGAAGACAAAGTAGTTGAAAAGCGTCTGAAATCGCAGATTTATCCGTTTATTTTACGTCGTATGAAACGTGATGTTGCGAAAGATTTACCGGATAAAGTTGAAAATATCGCATACTGCGAACTTACACCCGAACAAAAAGACTTCTATCTTGAAGTTCTTGACAGTACAAAAGAAGAATTGTTTAAATCTATTGAACAAAACGGACTTGAAAAAAGCAGATTGTCTATTTTCTCGGCACTTCTCAGACTTCGTCAGATTTGCTGTCACCCGAGATTATATGATAAAGAATGCAAAAAAGGGATTATGCAATCGGGTAAATTCGAACATTTAAAAGGAATGCTTGAGCAGATAATTGCTGAAAAACACAGAGTTCTTCTGTTCAGCCAATTTGTTGAAATGCTTGATATAATTAAGGCTTGGCTTGTAAAAGAAGGCATAAAACACGAATATCTGACAGGTTCTACAAAGAACAGAGGCGAAATTGTCGAAAGATTTAATTCCGATCCGACAATTCCAATTTTCTTGATAAGTTTAAAAGCGGGCGGAACAGGATTGAACTTGACAGGTGCAGATTACGTAATTCACTATGACCCGTGGTGGAATCCTGCAGTAGAAGACCAAGCGACAGACAGAGCATATCGTATTGGACAAACGAAAAAAGTGTTTGTTTACAGAATTATCACAAAAGGTACGGTTGAAGAAAAAATTCAAAAACTCAAACAAAATAAGCGTAACCTTGTAGATTCCGTAATTTCTGTTGACAGAAATATCGGAAAGAGTTTAAGTTACGCAGATTTACAGGATATCTTCTCTTTTGATTAATACGCTTGAAAAATTTAAATGGCTTTTATATAATTTTATTGTTGATTGCTGGTATAGCTCAGTCGGTAGAGCAACTGATTCGTAATCAGTAGGTCGCAGGTTCGAATCCCGTTACCAGCTTTTTGAAAAATAAGTAAAGACAAAACTTTCGGGCTTTGTCTTTTTTTATGTCTAAAAAATTAAAACGAAAACATAAAACTTCCCCATTATTTCCCCACCTGTCCGAATTAGATTATATTAGGTTATTTAATATTCATTAAGTCTGTTTATGGCTGTTTGTTTTCTTTCGGGGACGGGGTGAGCATATCGCATTGTTGTTTGTATGTTTGCGTGTCCGAGAAGTTCCTGAACAATTAAAAGGTCTGTTCCGCATTCAACAAGTCTTGTGGCGACGGTATGCCTCAAATCGTGAAATCTGAAATTTTTTATATCAGCTTTTTTTAATAAACTCGCAAAAGATTTTTTGATGTCATAATAAGGTTTTTTTGTTTCGGGGTTTACAAAAACAAATTCTTCCCCATTCTTCCCCATATTTTCAAAAACTTCTTTGACTTTTTTTGCAACGGGGATTTTTCTTTCCTTGCCCGATTTACTTTTTAAAATATCAATAAACCCATTTTTTAAATCAATTTGCGACCATTTCAAATTCAGAATTTCGCCTTTTCTCATTCCCGTATAGAGAGCAATTATAATAATCGGTTTTATATGAGTAAACTCTGACGAATCTAACGCTTTGAATAATCTTTTTTGCTCGTCATTCGTTAAATATCTGATTTTAAAGTTATTTTCCCGAAGTTTTGTAGAGAAGTGGCAAGGATTTTTATTTAATTTGCCGTCGGCAATCAAGAGATTAAACATTTTTGACAATAAAGAGCAATAACGGTTGATTGTTGCATTGCTTCGTTCTTTTTCAATTTTTTCTGTCGAATATATATATTTTGGTTCGCCGTTGCCTCTTTTATATTTTGGGTTTTTTGTTTTAATTGTTTTTTCCGTCGTTGTTGTTTTCATTTTTCTTTTGAAAATGTTTATATCTTCAACTGTTATATCTTCAACGGGCTTGTTTTTGCCAAAATATTCAATAATTTTATTTATCATTATTTTATCTGTACCGAAAGATAATTTACTTGATTTTGAGTGTTCTTCAAAGATTTTTAAACCTTGTTCCATGGTCAATTTTATTTCGGATTTTCCGAAGTTATAATTACCGTGCATAATTTCTGACATAATAATAACTTCACATTTTTTGGCGGTTTTTTCGTCGGTTGCTCCTATGCAACGGCGTTCATATCTTATGCCGTCAATTTGAAATCTGCAGTACCATTTATTTCCTTTTTGTCTAACGCTCATTTTTGTTTATACCCTCAATAAATGCAGAGCCGATTATACCTATAAAAAGCCCGTGCAAACCTACTCCCATAATTGCCGAAAAAGATGCGACTATTTTCCCGAAACTTGTCATAGGGTATGAATCACCATAACCGACGGAAGTAAAAGTAACTATCGACCACCAAAAAGAGCGAGGAATACTTTTAAAAGTTTCGACACCCGTTCCGTTTTCCGCAAAGTAAATAAGAACAGATGAAACAATTAAGCCACAAAGAAAAATACAACCTGTTATAATCAATTCGTATTTTTTCTTTATAAACGAGTTTTTGATATTTTCGATTGCTTCCGAATATCTTGCAAGTTTGGCAAGTCTTAATAGTCTTGTAAGTCTTAAAACCCTTAAAATAGTTGTGTTAAGTGTTAATGATGATAAATAAAACGGCAATATTGCCAGCAAATCAATAATCATCATAAACGAGTAAATTTCTTTAAATGATTTTAACGTAAATAATCTCATTAAATATTCGACGGTGAATATTATCACCGAATAAAGTTCAATTTGAGAGATTAAAAAAGAATATTTTTCGTTGATGATAGGTTCTGTTTGAAGAATAAAAACTGTTAAGTTTAAAAGAATTAACAGAATGATAAAGTTTTCAACATATTTGTTATTTAAAATCTTTTCAAATACTCGTTTCATTAACCGCCGCATTTCTTACAGGCACGACCGCCCTGTTTTATTGCTTTTTGCTTGTCAATTTTTATACAAACTTTGCATTTTGCGGCACTTGCACAACCTGTATTATGATAAATTTTAGAGTTTGGGTTAAATACAACAGTTTCCGCTTGAACTACTAAAGGCATTGATAAAAGAATGCCTATAACTAAAATACCGATATTTTTTTTCACGTTATTAACCTTTCTGAAATACTTTAAAAATAAAATTTTACATTCTGTTTAATAATTCTTGTTTTTTCGTATTAAATTCTTCTTCGGTTAATATCCCCTTTTCTTTTAATTCGTGAAGTTTTTGAATTTTGGTAGCAATATCATTATTAGTTGAGCTATTTTCTTGTTTAGAAGAATTGTCAATGTTCGCTTGAATAATATCGCAAATTTCATCAATTTTCGTTTTTTGTAATTGATTAAATGTGATACTAAAACCTGAACCGCTTAAATTTAAGTCCGCAAAAAATACACCTATTGTTTTTTCAACGTGGTTTATTTTAGAGAAACTAAATTCACTTCGCTTTTTAAAAAACCCTTGCTCAATAAAATAAACATTAGAATCGGTTAATAAAAAATCACCCATTTTTTTGTCAACAACAACAGTATTTTGATAAGCGAGGACTTCTTCATTCTCTTTTAAAAAAGTTAAAAAATAATTTGCGGTATTTCCGACAAAAAGCGGTTTATTCCCGAGTAACTCTGTTAATCTTTGGCTTAAACTTTCTTTAGTGTACATAATATTCTCTTTCCTTTTGTTTTTACAATCCTTTTGACAGATTTAAAATTACCCGTCCTTTGATAATAATTTCGATTTCATCATTCGGACTTAAAAATTCTTTTTCGTATAACGGGTTATCTGATATAACCTCTAAAATTCCGTTAAGTTTCAAATTAAGTCTTTTTATTCGCCAATCATTATTGGACGTAAACAGAAAAACACCTTGATTCACAATGTCAGTTCTGCCAATGTCAACAAGAACAGTATCGCCGTCGTCAATTAACGGACGCATACTATCGCCACGAGCGGTAAAGGCTTTTAAATTTGCGGGGTGAGAACATCTCATATAATGTGTAATTGTATCTGCGGAAATTCTTATCGGCTTTATATCGGGTTCGTCATAAACCGCAAGACCGTTTCCGCATTCGGGTTTTATTCCGATGTGCTCTATTGTGATATATTCAGAATTATTGGTATGTTTGTAATAATTTAATATTTTTACCTGTTCTTTTTCTGAAAAATATCCGTTATTTGATTTTCTGCCCGATAAAGCATTTTGAGTAATTCCAATAATATTTGCAAGTTCAGTAACAGACGGTGTGTATTTTATTAACTTTTGTAAATCGCTAACAAACTTATCATATTTGATTTTCGGCATTTTTTATAAAACTTTCTAATCTTTTTTAATGTTTTCTATTGTAATATATTGTTTTATATTGTATTATGATTATATCAGTAAATCATTATACTACTATACAACAAGCAGACTAATTTTGAAACAGTCAACAGGTTGTATGGTTATGGGAAATGAGGAGTAATGGACAAATTACAGGTTATTCTCGAAAAGGAATTAAAAAGGAATTTCAAACTCGCCACAATTAAGCAGGGCGAGGAAATGTCGTCGGTAATAAGAAATTTTATTACCGATTACGTTAAGAAGTACGCATAAGTCAAAAAGTAATGTTTAGTAAACGGAAAGTAAAGCCGAGAATGTAGGCTTAATTGGAGTGCAAAAATGAATTTATTAAATTCTTTAGATGTAGCGGAATATTTCAGATTTATCGGGACCGATAAACAAAAACACAGAAAAGTTATGAATTGGCTGAACAACGGAGTTTTGCCCCGTTCGGTTACGGTTAAAATCGGCAGAGATGTTTTATTTGTCAAAGAAAAAATTGAAAAGTTTGTAGAAGAAAAGACAGGAGTATAAAAATGGCAGAGTACACGCAAGAAGAACTTTATGCGGCAATACAGGAAGTAGGGCGAGAAATCGGCTATCGCAAGTATTGTTACCCTAATTGGGTTTTAAGAGGAAAACTCACGCAGGAAAAAGCAGATGTTCAACTAAAAAATATGAGAAAAGCATACGAAATTTTAAAGGGGATATACAACAATGTTTAAAAGATTTTTCAACAAAAAAGTATTAAAAATACAGGCTGATACTTTGTACAGTATTGCTAAAGATATTTTTAAGGAACAGGAAACGGAAGAAATCGACATTCCGTATTTTTTAAAGGCATACAAATTTACGACAGATGTAATTAAGAGCGGACAAATCGAAAAGAAACTTGAAATGCTTTTAAACAAGGGAAACAAAAATGCCTAACGAAAAAGAATGGCTTGCAAAAAGAAAAAAAGGCATAGGCGGTTCTGATGCGGCGGCGATTGTCGGACAAAACCCTTACAAAAACATTTATCAACTTTGGGAAGAGAAAACGGGCCGAGTTCAGCCGGAAGATATATCAAATAAAGAATGTGTTATTTTCGGGAAGAATGCCGAAGAACCAATGCGGGAAATTTTCAAACTTGATTATCCTCAATTTGAGGTTGAACATCAAGAATTTGTAACCGTTTCAAATCCCGAATGGGAGTTTATAAGGGGAAGTTTTGACGGTGTTTTGACGGACAGAGAAACGGACAGAAAGGGTGTTTTGGAAATTAAAACGACCAATATTTTACAATCTATGCAAAAAGAGAAGTGGAATGACCAAGTCCCGAGCAATTATTTCTGTCAGATTTTGCACTATTTTTTAGTTCGTCCGGACTTTGAATTTGCGATTTTAAAGGCACGGTTAAAAACCGTTTGGGAAGATGAAATAAGAGCAACAATAAGACATTACCGCTTTGAAAGAAAAGATTATGAGAAAGATTTAAAATTTCTTTTTGAGCGTGAAGTCCTGTTTTGGGATTGCGTTCTCAAAGACGAACCGCCCAAAGGAATTATTTTACCGAATATTTAAGAAAAAGGGGAGTTAAAAAATGTTAGAACTAATTATCACAAATCCGACAAATGAAGATGCATTTTTGAAAAGTATTGAGTTTAATTATGACGATTTAAAAAGCGGAATTGCGGAAGCCGTAAAGAAGTATGAAAACCTTGTTATTACGGAAGATGCAATAAAAGATGCAAAAACCGACAGGGCGAATTTAAACAAGTTTATTGCCGCAATGGACGACAAAAGAAAACAAATCAAAAAACAATGTTTAAAGGCTTATGAACCATTTGAGGAAAAAATAAAAGAACTCTGTTCAATGGTTGAAGCACCTTGCAAGGCGATTGACACGCAGATAAAAGCCTTTGAGGACAAGGAAAAATCTGAAAAGAAAAAACTTTTAAAAGAGTATTTTGTGAATGCCCCGAAAGACCCCGAAGTTGATGCGCTTGTCAATTTCGATAATTTTATGAACAAAAGAGAGCAGATGCTTAATAAGTCTTACAATCTTAATAATGCTTATGCAGAGATTGAAGCGTGGCTAACGAAAATCAATGAGCATTTGTGTATTTTGAGAGATTTTGCAAATAAAAATAATATGCCTTTTGAGGTTTTGGAACTCTTTTACAAAGAGAATGATTTTGATTTTGCAAAAACAATTGAATATCACAAAAAATTGAGTGACGAAAGAGAAAAAGCAACCTCGAATATTCCTGAAAACTTACAATTAAAAGTTTCTGATTGTTTACCAAGACGTGTTGAGTTCTGGTGCGAAGTTACACCCGCACAGGCAAAACTGATGCAGAAATTTTTAAAAGAAAACAATATAAAATACGGTGCAATAAGACGATAGAAAGGATTTAAAGAATTATGGCACAAACATTAACAACAACGGGCAACAAACCGAAAAACAGTCTTGTTGAAAAGAAGCCGACATTTTCGGCATTTATGTCAAGCCCTGCAACACAAAAGAAAATTGCAGATGTGGTAAAGGGCAAAGACGGCGACAGATTTATTACAAGTCTTGTTTCAGCGGTTGCAACGAACCCCGCACTTGCAGAGTGCGAACATTTTACAACCTTTTCCGCAGGACTTTTGGGGGAAGCGTTGAAACTTTCACCAAGCCCGCAATTAGGACAATACTATTTGGTCCCGTTTAACGACAAAAAAAGAAACTGCAAAGTTTGTCAGTTCCAATTAGGTTACAAAGGTTATATACAGCTTGCAATAAGAAGCGGAATGTATAAGAAATTGAATGTGCAAGCGGTTAAAGAGGGCGAGTTAATAAAATATGACCCGTTTGATGAAGAAATCGAAATTAAGTTAATCGAGAACCCGGACGAAAGAGAAAAAGCGGAAACAACAGGCTATTACGCAATGTTTGAATATACCAACGGTTTCCGAAAATGTATGTATTGGTCAAAAGAGAAAATGCTTGCACACGCTGACAAGTATTCAATGGCTTTTTCGGCTGAGAACTACAATAAACTAAAAGCGGGCAAAATACCGCCTCAGGATTTATGGAAGTATTCTTCATTTTGGTACAAAGATTTTGACGGAATGGCATTTAAAACAATGCTCCGTCAGTTAATCAGCAAATGGGGAATAATGTCGGTCGAACTTCAAACGGCTATTGATAAAGATATGGCGGTAATGAGAGAGGACGGAACAACGGACTATATCGACAATCAACCCGTAGAAACAGGCTTTATAAATGCCGAATATACGGAAGTTAAAGAAGTTGAAGAAGTTAAGGAAGTAAAAGCGGTTGAAGAACCGAAAGAAATTAAAAAAGCGGTAAGTCAACCGTCAATAATTCCGACAGAGGAAAAACAGGAAGAACAAGACCCATTTGGGTATGACGACCCGTTTAATATGTAGTTAAGGAAAATTAAGGAGTATATAAATGAAAACAGTCGAAACACAAGAAGTCGAAACACAAGAAGTCGAAACACAAGAAGTCGAAACACAAGAAGTCGAAACACAAGAAGTCGAAGACAAAGCCCATGATGAAGAATTTATGGACGACATCAACGAAGAACCGCTGACGGCTGAAAAATACCAAAAGAAAAAAGAAAGTCTGCTTGCCGTTATGGATAATTGCAAAAAGATACTTGAAGATGATGAAGATTTATATTCTGCGGCATCTTCGGGAGTTCTGAAAATTCTCAAAGGGAAATTAAAAGATACCTTAAAATCAAATCTTGAAGAAGATTACGAGGACATAAAAGAACTTAAAGACGGCATTAAGGACTTAGAGGCTTTAAATATAACGACTAAGTTATTATCAAACTCTCTTAACTCTTATAACCTCGCTAAAAGCAATTTAAAAAGATATGAAAGAGAACTTGAGGACCTCGAAAATCAGGCAAGGCAACTGACGATTTATGACATTATCCCCGAAGTATCAGAAGAAACAGAAGATAAAAACCTCTCTGATGAGTGCTTGGAAGATTAAGACGAAACGGCGGTAACCTCTCCGCCGTCAGAGGTAAAAAAATTATGAAGAAAATAAAAGCAAAAGTCGAAGAAGCGTTAAAGTTCGGTTACGTCCTTGTTTATCGTAATTTGATAAATTGGGAATGGTTCACCGACCCTAACACCTGTCATTTATTTATTTATTGTTTATTGAAAGCAAATCACTCACGGCAAAAATGGCTTAATATGAGTATAAACAGAGGGTCTTTTGTAACAAGTCTGTCAAAACTCGCTGATAATACGGGTTTGTCACTTCAACAAGTAAGAACTTCGTTAAATAAGTTAAAATCAACAAACGATTTAACATGCACATCAACAAGCAAATATACCGTCTTAACTGTTTGTAATTACGGCGATTGGCAACCTTTAACAGAAAAAAATAACACAGAGGTTAACACAGTAATTAACAAACAAATAACAAACAAGCAACAAACAAATAACAAACAAATAACAACAAACAATAATGATAAGAATGATAATAATATAGAGAGAGAGAATAGGGAAAATTTTGAAATTCTTATCAAATATGCGGAACTAAAAAAGGTGGAAAGTCCTACGGCTTATGCTTTTAAGATAATAAATCAAACTCCGGAAAAAGATTTGGAATTTGTTGTAAAAAATTTGCAGGAAGAAATAAAAAAACTCGAAGAAAAAAAAGCAAAAAAAATAAAATTTGAGGAAGAAAAAAAAGCGGCAGTTTTTCAAAGCGAAGAAATAAAAGCGGTTTCCGAGTATTCCGACAATGAAATTCTGGAAGTTTTAAATGTTTGGGCGAAAGAAAAAACAAGATTTAAAAGTCCTGTTGTAAAAAATGCGGAAGCGGAAGCAAAGAAAAGAGGACTTATTAAATGACGACATTACATTTTGAAGTAAAAGGCCGAGTTCAGGCAAAACAGTCTGCAAAATTCAGACAGATAAGCATTCAAAACGGCAAAGACTTTATACAATCTTACCAACCTGCAAAGGTTATAAACTATGCCAATTGGGTAAAACAATGCTTTGTGCAAGCATATCCCGACCACGACCCGACTGTTTTTAAAGGGAAAACCCTTTGTATAAAAACTATTGCGTTTTTTGAGATACCGAAAAGTAAAAGCAAGAAGTTTAAAGAGCAGGCATTAAGCGGTATCAGGCGACCAATAACAAAGCCCGACACGGACAATATTGCAAAAAACATCAAAGATGCATTAAACAAGATTGCATTTCCTGATGATAGTCAAATCGTTTTGGAAATAATTGAGAAAAGATATGCGGAAACTCCGAGAGTTGAAGTGTTTATAAAGGAGTATTCCAAATGAGATTTACCGAGTTGTTATTTATGCAGGTGCAAAGATGGACGATTGCCGCCAAAGAATGCTACGGCAGAGGGTGTATCTGCTTTGGGTGTTATTATTCAACCTTTAACTATCGGTGCATTATGAAACAAACTGTATTGGCACTTGTAAGGAAGTTCGGTAAACCACCCGCAGTGGTAAAGAGCATAAGCAACGGAAACACTTATTATAAGGACAAAGAAGAATGATTATAGGCGAAACGGAACTATTAAAAATCCAAAATTCAGAACAAAAGAAACGGATTATCAAACTAAAAGCAAAAGTGCGAATTTTAGAGCGAAAATTAAAACGGCTTGAAAGTCAATACTATTCCGCAATAGATATGATTGCGGATATGAAAGAAGCAGAAAGGACAAGGGGGTTGAAAAATGTCTAAAATTGAAGTTTTAAAAGCCAAAATTGAAAAACTTAAAATTTGTCAAACAATTTTGCAGGCAGAAAAAGAAAAACTGTTTAAAAAATTTTCTGAAATAGACACAAGAATTAACGAGGATATGACCTTAACTTCCCGTCAATTTTCAAATTTAGACAAAAAAAGAAGTTTTATGCAGGAAAACTTAGATGCTTTTGATTGCGGAATTATGACGTTAGAAAACTCCATAACAGAAACCGAATACATCATTAATAGAAAGGAAAGAGAAAATGCAAGATAGGTTTAAATTTAGAGTTTTTGATAAAAATACTAATAAAATGTATGATGTAAGGTCTATGTCGTATGTAAACGAAATTGTTAAGCGAATAGAAGTACAAGATGAAGAACGAATTTTAATCTTTGATGAATGGGAAAACAATATTGATAATACTATACTTATCCAATGCACCGGCTTAAAAGATAAGAACGGCAAATTAATTTATGAGGGAGATATAGTAAAAATCAACACTCATTATAATCACTTAGTCTGTGATGATTATGAATACGATTGTGAGAGCGAAAAAGGATATTCTTTATTTAAAATTATTTATGATGATGATATGGCAAGATTTGGGGCAGAACGAATTAAATGTGTAAAATGGGAAACACACCATTATTCATTAGATTATGTTCCGCATAATCATAAAGTAATCAGAAACATATACGAGAACTCTGAACTGATAGGCGGTGAACAATGCTGACATTTAACCTTAAAAAAGAATGGTTTGAGAAAATCAAGAACGGCGAAAAAACGCACGAGTATAGAGAGGTCAAAGAATACTGGTTCAAAAGGCTTTTCTTGTATAGCAAAATTTTATGCAGACAAACTATGCTGCCGCTTCATAATGAATGTGTTTTTTGTTGTGGTTATCCTACAAAAGAAGATACTTCAAAAAGATTAAGAGCAAAGATTAAAAACATTTGTATTCGTAACGGTTTAGAAACTGATTTAAAAGTTAATGAAGAAGTTTTTGACATAGAGTTTGAACTGATTGGAGGTGCGGATAAATGTATTTAGAAAATTTACAAATTGGAATTGAAGAAAACAAAGATAAATTAACACTAAAAGAATTAAACGATTTATATGGTGAGGATTATGTTCCACCCTACTTTGTTAAAAATGGTGGCGGACGGATTTATCCGTTTTCGCATTTTTGGACACAAAAACTTATTCAATTAGATGCCTTTATCGGCAATAAAATTAAAGAAACAAAAGAACAAACACAATGCTTGCCGCAAGGTTGTAGCAGAACTTGGAGAAATGCACAAAAAAGGCACGATAAAATAATTAGCAAGCAAATTTTTGGCTAAAATTACACACAAAAATATTTGCGTGTAATGAAGAACTATTGGAGGACTAAGAATGCTAACATTTAACCTTAAAAAAGAATGGTTTGACAAAATAAAGAGTGGGGAAAAAACTCACGAGTATAGAATTGAAAAATATTACTGGACTTCTCGCTTTGTAGAAGAATTTTACAAACCTAAGAATAAAGAAGAAAAAAGAAATTATATCGAAATTTTTTTAACAATGTTAAGAACTGACTTTGTATTTAAAGATATTACCAAACCTCATAAAATCTGCTTTATGAACGGAATGGAAAAGGAAGAAAAAAGACCAAGACTATACGGCAAAATGAAATCCATAAAGATAGTAAACGGAATTCAAACAGACTTAAAAATAAACAAACCCGTTTACGACATAGAGTTTGAACTAATAGGAGGTGCGGAATGAGTGAATTAAGTAAACATATATGCGATATATGTAAAATACAAACTTCGGGTAAACTAATTTTTCGTAAAAGAAATTGGAATAATAAATGTTATATTTCTGCAGGTTGCGGCTATAAAGAATTTGATTTTGTTAGTTGTCCTGAAACAACTGTAAATATTCTTCCTGATTATGAATATAAAGAAGAAATGGGATGGCAATACCCATATAAACAAATTGAAGAAATAAAAAAAATATATGATAAACATGGTTATGATTTTATTGAATTTAAAACTAAAGCTATCGACTTTGAATTACCCGAAAACTTTATAAAACTGTTTAAACTTATAACTACTATTGAAAATTTTGACATTAGAACTGGAAACTTTTTTATTCCATATATACCTTCTTATAAACAAATAACGATTTTAAAAACTGATAACAATGAGTATAGTTCCGAAAACGCAGACCCGATTAAAGCATTTCTGACTTGTGTTTTGAAATGTATAAACAATGATAAAGATACGGCTGATTATATCAGAGAAACGGAGTGGGTATAAAAATGAAGTACATAATTAAGAATTGCCCTGCTTCACAACAAGGAACTTGTGAAAAATACGGTATGTGCCAAAATTATATCGACTGCGTTATAAAGCAAGTGATAGAGAAGTGCAAAGAACACCCTTTTATAGACTGTGCTTGCGGTGATGATATTTTACAACTATTTGATATAGAGGAGGTAGATAAATGAATGCAGAGTTATATAGAAATCCAAATTTAGTATTATGTGAATTTTACAAAAGAGGTCGTAATTGTACCAATAATGGACAAATACCTTGTGGGCAGCAGTTAAAGTTTGATGACGAAATTCTATGTACTTCAAAACTCTATTATGCAATGGATTTAGAAAAACAAATAAAACGTTTAAAATGGTATCTTAACGAAATAAGAGATCAAGAATTAAAAAGTCTTGATATTGATTTGGATGAGTATGAAACTGAACGTTATTCAACTGATTATTCAAACATAATAAACCTTGTGGAAGAAGCGTTAGAAGAAAAACCACAAGAAGATTGTAGGTATCGAGAAGGGATAAATAAATGACAGAAGAAATAATAATTGACGGTGTAAATGTAGCAGGATGCGAATTTTATTTTGAAGATAATGGAGTAATAGCACCCGATGGAACACCCGAACGAGCAAATATTTGTGCTTCGCCAGAAAAGTCTTGTGAAAATAACGATAGTTGTTATTGCAACAAAGAATGCTACTACAAGCAACTCAAACGCTTAGAAGTGGAATGCGAGGAGTTGAAACGATATGAATATACTTATTTAGACAAGTTTTTAGATTTAAAACAAGCCCTTGAAGAAATAAGGGAAATTGCAAGTACAATAATCACGGAAAAGGAAACACAAACATATTGGACTTATTATAAAACACTTAGTGATATTTTTGAAAAAATCAACGAGGTGCTGGGTGATGAATAATTTTGAGAAAATAAAACAAATGACAGTTGATGAAATGATTAACTTCATACGCATTTCAGACTGTTATACGACTTGTAATTATCAATGTTGGAAAGACAGCGATTATTCAGATAAAAGTTGTAATGAGGGTATAAGGCAATGGTTGTTATGGAAGCCGTTGAGTTCCCTGTTCCAAAAGATGATTTAATACCTGATGATGAAATTCCGTTTTAAGAGGTAAATATGACAGATAAAGAAAAACTAATCGAAATAAACAAAATCATCAAAAATCTGATGTATTCCGATAAGGATATAGGATTATTTGAATTTTTTGAACAATTCGGAAAAATTGAAGAATTAAGCGAGGTAAAAGAGTGACAGACCTTTTAAAACAATATATCTGCGATGGAAAAAGCAGAAAAGAAATTGCCAAACTTTTAAACCGAAGCGTATCTGCAACAAACAAACGAATCTCAAAACTTTTTATGCAATACGGGGTTACAAACAGAGCGGAACTTGTACGGGAATTAATTTTGGAAGATAAACAATAATACTCTGCTCGTTTTGTAAACTTTTTCTTAATAATTACACTTTTGTACACCACCCAAAACCCCGAAAAGAGTTATATTGATTAAAGAAGAAAGTCATTTTTGACTGACTTCAAAACAAGGGCGAAGTGTGTTTTTACAAGGGTTTTCGGGTGATTTTATCTTGTTGCGGTATGATTTTTAATACTGTCGGTGAAAGTTTTTATAAAATTGACCGATATAAAACCGCCCCGAATTACAGAATTTTTAACGATAAAAAAACTGTTGAAGAAATAATATATGTCGGTGTTTGTGAGCATTGCGGCCACTTAATAATAAAATACCGTCAGAGAATTAAGAATAAAGCAGGGAAAAAGAAACTCGGGAACACAATTTCTTTAAAAGGAAAAGCAGCAGACGAATTTTTTTATAGCAATTACGATAAATTTATCGAATACCCTCTTGAAAGCCCTTTTTTAAACGTAAAAAATTCCAAAACAATACCTTTTGTTTACGGCAAAGTAATCAACGAACACACGCAACAGCCTTTTTACCTTGACGAATCAGGAAATGCGGGAAATATAATCGAAATCCCCGTAACAAAAAGCAAAAAATGAAAACTTACACAGATAAGGCAAAGAAGTTTTATCATTCGGGGAATTGGAAGAAAACCCAAAAGGCATATAAAAGTTTTCGCCACGGAATTTGTGAAAGATGCGGAAAACCGAATGCCGAAATCGTTCATCACAAGAAATATTTGAATGACGAAAGACTTAACGACCCCGATTATTCTTTAAATTGGGAAAATCTCGAACTTTTATGTATCAACTGCCATAATAATGAACACTTTTTGAGATATTCACCGACACAAGAGGGGTTAAAATTTGACGAAAACGGAAATCTTGTCAAAAGAACACAAGGCGGAAATTAAAAGAATTGAAAAAATTTTAAAGAAAAAGTCCGTTGATGAAAATACAATCAAACTCAATAAAGAACTGATTTTTCAAACCGCATTTATGGGCCTGCAATTAAAAAAACTTTCAAAAGAAATTGAAAAAAACGGAGTGACGGAAGAATACAGAAACGGCGAATTTCAGTATGGTCGTAAAAAATCAACTTCTGCAGACGTTTGGGGAACAATGATTAAATCCTATATGACCGCCCAAAAACAACTTAACGACTTAATCCCGAAAGATAATAACGCAGATAACGACGACGGCTTTGATGAGTTCTAGTGCTAATAATAAAAATGCTATTTTTGAATATTACGAAGCAATAAAAACAGGAAAAGAGACCGTTTCAAAAAAGGTCGAAACCTTTTATAAGTACATAACAAAAGAACTTCAAAACAAAAAAAGCAAATATTATTTTTCCGACAAAAAAGCAAATCACATAATCGATTTTATTGAAAAATACTGCAGGCATTCAAAAGGCAAATGGGCGAAAGAGCAGATAAAACTTGAACTATGGCAAAAGGCATTTTTATCCTGTCTTTTCGGAGTTTTAAAAAAATCCGATAATTTACGCAGATTTCAGAGAGCAATTTTATTTGTTGCGAGAAAAAACGGAAAATCTCTTTTAAGTTCCGCAATCGGCAATTATTGTTTTACAAAAGACGGTGAGGGCGGGGCAGAGTGTTACTCGGTCGCAACTCAAAGAGAGCAGGCAAAAATCATTTGGAATGAAAGCCGCTCAATGATTAAAAAATCAAAGGCTCTCAATAAGAGAGTTAAATGTCTTATCGGGGAACTAAAATACGGCGACAATGTTTATAAACCGCTTGCCTCTGACAGTAATAACCTTGACGGCTTAAATACTCATTTTGCAGGGCTTGACGAAATTCACGCCTGGAAAGACCAAAACCTTTACGACGTTATTTTAAATTCGATTTCAGCAAGAGAGCAACCGATAATACTTGTCATTTCGACAATGGGAACGGTCAGAGAATCGGTTTTTGATGATATTTATTCCGAATGCGAAAGAATTTTAAACGGTTATTTTGACAAAGACGGCTACAAAGATGATTCGGTTCTTCCGATAATTTATGAACTCGACAGCCGTTCCGAGTGGACGGACTCAACGAAGTGGCGGAAAGCAAACCCGAATTTATGCGTTTCAAAAAAACTTTCATACCTCGAAAACGAAGTAAACAAAGCAAAAGCAGACAATAAAAAATTAAAAAACACCCTTTGCAAAGACTTTAACATTCGTGAAACTTCAATTGAAACGTGGCTGAATTTTGAAGAAATAGACAACCCCGAAACTTTTGATATTTTTGAACTCAAACCCGATTATGCGATTTTGGGAGCGGACTTATCAAGAACGACCGATTTAACGAGTTGCGGTTTGTTTTTCGGCAAGAACATAAACGAAGAAATTAAATATTTCTATTATCCTATGTTTTGGCTCCCCGAGGAACTTCTTGAAAAACACGTCCGAGAGGACAAAGTCCCTTACGATATTTGGGAACGACAGGGCTATTTAAGGACCTGCCCGGGCAATAAAATCGACACCGATTGTATAACCGAGTGGTTAATTGAATTACACGACGGCTCAAAGGGATTTGAAATTTATTACCCGTTCGGGGGTTACGACAGTTGGAGTGCGGCGGAGTGGGTTAAACGGTTAAAGGAAAATTTCGGCGACTGTTTTGAGCCTGTTATTCAGGGCAAAAAAACTCTTTCACTCCCGATGCAACTTCTCGGTGCGGAATTATCGGCAAAAAGAATAAATTACGGCAACAACCCTATTCTTAAATGGAATTTAACCAACGTTAAAGCCGACATTGATAAAAACGGTAATATGCAACCTACAAAGGCACTCAACGCAAAGCAGAGAATTGACGGTTTTGCGGCAATGCTTAACGCATACACCGTGTTTTTAAACCATAAAGAAGAATACTTGAATTTAATCTGATGAAAATAGTTGAACAAATTAAAAATATTTTCAAACCCGATAAGGTCATAAACGGTGTAAAACTTTTTACGACGAACGGATATTCGGGCGGTTATTACTATGACGGAAACCTTTACAATTCCGACATTGTCCGCTCGTGCATAAAGCCGTTTTACCGTGCTGTCGGAAAACTCACCCCAAAACAGTTAAAAAGAAACTCAAACGGCGAAATTACGGGCAAGACAGATTTATACATAACTAAACTTTTAAAACGACCAAACCCGTATATGTCAATGCAGAATCTGCTTGAAAAAACCGCTATAACTCTGCAACTTAACGGGAACGCATTTATTCACATAATCCGAAACGAATACGGACTTGCAACGGCACTTTTCCCCGTGCCTGCAAGTTCCGTCCGCAAGGAGTACGACGAAAACGGCGAATTATTTCTTGAAATAAGATGTAAAAATTCCGAAACGTATCTTTTAAGATATTCCGACATCATTCATTTACGGAAAGATTTTACGGACGACGACGATATTTTTGGACAGTCGCCCGCCGAAAGTCTTAAAAACTTAATGGAAATCGTTAAAACTTCCGACAGTTCCGTCGTCAATGCAGTTAAAAACGGCGGGGTTATCAAGTGGCTTTTGAGTTTTTCACAAACTTTAAAACCGAAAGATTTAAAGGAAAGAGCGAAAGCATTTGAGAACGATTATTTAAAACAAATTGACGGTGATAATTCGATTGTTGCCGCACAGGATAACACACAAAAAGTCGAGCAGATAAAACCTAACGATTACGTTCCAAATGCAAGTTTGCAGGACAGAGCAAAAGACAGAATTTATTCGTTTTTCGGGGTGAATGAAAACATAATTAAATCAAAATTCACAGAGGACGAGTGGCAGGCATATTTTGAAAGTGAAATTGAACCCGTTGCACAGCAATTTTCTGCGGAGTTTACAAATAAGATTTTCCGCCCGTTTGAACTTTCAAAAAACGAAATTGTATTTGATACGACTTCACTCCAATTTGCAAGTATGACAAGCAAATTAAACCTTCTGCAAATGGTTGACAGAGGAGCGTTAACCCCGAATGAGTGGCGGAAAGCCTTAAATCTTCCCCCGATAGAAAACGGCGATAAGGCAATAAGACGGCTTGACACGGCGGAAATAGTTAATAATTCATAATTCTGAATGTATAATGCTGAATTATGGTCATTGCGAGCGAAAGCGTGGCAATCCAGCCAATTTTAACCACAAATCAGAAGTAGCGTGCATTTTAATGCACGAAACAAAAAGGAAAACGAATGACAAAATTTTTTGAAGTAAAAAACAAAACCGACAAATCTTTTGATTTGTATTTTTACGGTGATATTGTAAAGGACAGTCTTTATAAGTGGACGGACGAGGAAAAATGCCCGAAAGAAGTCAGCGAACTTTTAAACGAGGCAAACGGCAGAGATTTGAATATTTTTATCAACTCTGACGGCGGAAGTGTAACGGCGGGACTTGCGATTTATCATCAACTCAAAAGATACGAGGGCAACAAAACCGTTTACATTGACGGTTTGGGTGCAAGTATTGCGAGTGTTATTGCTTTTGCGGGCGATAAATTGATAATGCCCGAAAATACCTATTTAATGATTCATAAACCGCACGGAGCGGTTCTCGGAAATGCTGACGATTGCAGACGGTATGCGGAGTTGTTAGACGGCATTGAAGAAACTATTTTGAATATCTACGAAGAACACGCAAAAGAGGGTGTTTCAAGAGAGCAAATAAAAGAAATGCTCAAAGACGAAACCTGGCTTAACGGAAATCAGGCAGGTGAAATTTTTAACGTTGAGGTGACCGAAGAAAACAAAGCGGTTGCATATCTTGCGGACGAAAACAAATTGCCGCAAGAAGCCAAAAACGAAATCAACAAAAAGAGGCAGACAAATGAAGCCGAATTATCAAAAGCGAAATTAAATTTATTACGACATAAGAAAATAGGAGTTACAAAATGAACCAGGAAGAATTTGAAAACAAAAGACAACAATTAGTCAGCGAGGCTGATGCGTTGCAAACCGCCGAAGAAATTAACGCAAAGATTGCGGAAATTGAGGCACTTGACAAAGCGTATGATGAAGAAATCAAAGCAAAAACGGCAAGAGAAAGGGTTAAAAATATGGCAAATCCGTTTAAACAAAACGAAAAACAAGATTTACAAAACAAAATCACCGTATCTTATGAAGATGTATTTGCAAAATACATTAAAGGTGAAGAATTAACAAGCGAAGAAAGAGATTGTTTCAAAGAAAACAATATCAGAAACTCTGCAACTACAACAAGCGGAAATTCCGCCGTTATTCCCCAAACACTCGCAAAAGAGATTATTAAGGAAATCGGCGAAACACACGCAGTATTAGGCGACGTAAGAGAATTTCACGTTAAGGGTTATCTGTCCTTGCCGAAAGGTTCAATGACCGCAAACGTTGCGTGGTATGATGAGGGCGATTCTGCGACAGATGCAAGCGTATCAACATCAAAAATAGACCTTTCCGCTTACGATTTAAAAACAAATATGCCCGTATCTTTCAGAATGAAAGAAATGGCAACTCCTGAATTTTTGGCATTCATAAAAGAGCAAATCGTCGAACAGGCAGGGGACAAACTCGCAAATGCGGTTGTAAACGGTTTGGGTATTCCGGGTGTCGGTGATTCGTTCAAGGCACAACCGACAGGTGTTGTAACAGCATTAGAAGCAGAATCAACCACACCAAGAGTTTTAACTTATAACGGCTCAACAACTTCCGCACAAATGGAAGAAAAAATAAGAAATATGCTCGCAAAAATCAAATCGGGTTATAAAGGGAAAAAATTCTACGCAAAAAATGCGGTAATATGGAACGTACTTGCAGGCATTAAAGACGGCGACGGCAAAAATTTATTTATTCCCGACCCGACAGGTAATTTCCCCGGAAGAATTTTCGGTGTTCCCGTAGTTGAAGAAGATGCAATCCCCGACAACGCAATTTTGCTCGGCGACTTCAAAAAAGGTTATGCAATCAACTTCAATAAAGATTTGACTTTGATGCAACAGGACAGAAACAAAGATGCCGAAACAGATTACACTTTGTACGGACTTGTTGACGGTAAACCCGTATTGACAGAGGCTTTTGTTTACTTAAAAAAATCGTAGTCCCCATTGATGTTACCCCTACACTCGCAGAACTTAAAGCCGTATGCGACAGATTAAATATCACATACGACGAACCTGCGACAAAGGCAACGGGGACAGTAACGGTAACAGGAACGGACACAATCGCAAAAAGCACAATCTTTGAAACCTCGGGCGGTGTTCAGTTTGAAGTTGACGAAGAAACAGAAATTGACACCGAGGGTGATGTAAACGTAACGGCAAAAACGGCAGGTGCAAGCGGAAACGTTGAGGCGAATACAATTACTGTATTCCCCGAAACTTTGACAGGTGTAACCGCAATTACAAACGCAAGTGCTACTTCCGGCGGAGCAGATGCGGTCGTTGATACAACAACTACATTAACCGCAGACATAGCAGGCTTTACTTTCACCGAAAATGCAATTAAAAACTGTAATTTGGCAGAATTAAAGACAATATGCGACGTACTTGAAATCACTTACGATTCAACCGCAACAAAAGCGGAATTAAAGGCACTTATTTTAGCCGATTAGGACAAACTTATGACAATAACGGTCAATGACTTAAAAGATTATTTAAGAATAAATTTCAATAATGATGATGCGGTTTTGAGCGTTCTTCTCGAAACCGCTAAGTCATTGGCTTATGAAAAAACAGGTATAAGTTATACAAGCGGTGATTTATTGTATGAGCAATTATTAAAATTTCTTGTTCAGCACTTATACGATAACCGCACAGCGTTTGCGGACAGGCAAGCCGTTGAAGTTCCGTACACAATAACGGAACTTGTAAAAACAATTACTTATCGAGGCGAAATTGTGACGGAGCAAACAAGTGAGAGTGATGTAACAGGTGAAACAAATACGACAAGTGAAACAGATATAACAGGTGTAACAGGTGAATAGGGGCGATTTAAGACACAAAATAGAAATTTGGGAGAATTACGAAACTCTTGAAACAGATGCCCTCGGCGAAAAGGTGAGAAGTACAAGAAAAGTTGCGGAAACTTTCGCAAAGATTGAAAGCCGTATCGGTTCTTTACTTTCAGGCAACCGCCCCGCCGACACGGTCGTACAAAAAACAACAATGAAAATGACGGTCATTTTAAAAAATCTTCCGTCGGTTTTGCCCAAAAAGAACTTTATTAAATGGAACGGCACAAGATACGAGATTGACTACACCGTTGACACGGACGGTTTGGGTGTATTGCTTGAAATCTTCTGCCACGAAGATAAATAAATTTCGTGCATTAAAATGCACGCTACTTGAAAGCACAAGGAAGAGATGTCGTCAGGTTTTTTATTTAATGAACTTTCGGAATTTAAACAGGATTTAATGAGAGATATACAAAGTCTTTTTCCGAAAGAAACCGACGAATTTTTAAAAGAAGAAGCAAAGAAATTTAAAAAAGAGGTTCAAAGTGTCGCAAAAAGTAACGTCGGAAAAGGCGAGGCACATTTCAGAACCGATAAAAAAGGAAAAAAGAAATCTACAAACTATCATAAAAACTTTAAAATCGGGAAAAAATACGTTCGTGGCGAAAGCAGATGTTTAAGAGTTTATAATTCTGCAAGGCACGCACATTTGATAGAATACGGACACGTTTCAGCAAACAAATATGGCAAAAACGGTTTTGTTCTCGGCAAGTATGTTTTTAAAGAGGCGGAATTGAATTTTGGGAGCCAATTTAAAGATGATGCCGAAAAATTCCTTTATGAATATTTCGACAGGACTACTGAAAGATAATGACGGCATTTACAACAACAAAATTATATAAAGCCTTACGGGACGAGCTGACGGCGATTTTCCCGAATAAAACCGTACAGATAAAAGATGTCAAAAACATTGTAAAACCGTCGTTTTATCTTCGTTACGTGACGGGAGTAAAATCGGGCAGAACTCTCAAAGAGAGTACGGAAAGTTTTGAGGTTATTTATTTTGCCGAAAAATTTGCACTTTTAGAACTTCTGCAGATTAAAGAAACTCTCGAAAGTTTGCTTGACG
>Ga0310695_10005181_pt1 | contig 23026 bp, 26 predicted proteins | sample RumenRJG_04DNA_FD_203882 | JGI IMG/M metagenome (GOLD analysis project Ga0310695, IMG submission 203882) | Bovine rumen microbial communities from Lethbridge, Alberta, Canada - RJG_04 (v2) (version 2) | ecosystem: Host-associated > Mammals > Digestive system > Stomach > Rumen | place: Canada...
TTTGAACTTTACTGTTTGGCGATTGTAAAGTTACTCATTTTCAGTGAGTTGAGCAAACTTCGAAGCCTTTTTTATTCCTATTTTATGTTAAATTATGCAGGTGCGCCATCACTTGCGAAACTTTAGTAAACGTATAATTATTATACAAGACTTTATAAAAAGGAATAAATACAGTGTGGTTTGGGAGAATACTCTTTTCCAAATCATGTTACCATCAGAAAACAAGTAGAATATGAAAATTTCATTTTTATCATTAAAAGATGTCACGGCATTACATGGTGCAGAGATAAATGAAGCTGTTACAAGAGTTGTAAATAGTGGCTGGTACCTTCAGGGTAAGGAGAACGAGAAGTTTGAGGCAGATTATGCCAAGTTTATAGGAACTAAGTATTGCATTGGATGTGCGAACGGTCTGGATGCCCTCATTTGGATCTTCCGCGCATATATAGAAATGGGTGTAATGCAGCCTGGAGACGAAGTGATTGTTCCGGCAAACACTTACATTGCCACCATCCTTGCTATCACTGAGAATGGTTTGAAGCCTGTTCTTGTTGAACCAAAACTCAATACGCTGGAGATTGATGATGACCTCATTGAAGCTGCCATTACTCCAAAGACAAAGGCAATAGCTATTGTGCACCTGTATGGTCGCAATGCTTATACGGATAAGATTGGCGCTCTTTGCAAGAAGTACAATCTGAAGCTCGTTGAAGATAACGCGCAGGCTCATGGATGCAAGCATACAGATGGTCGTGTTACTGGTAGTATTGGTGATGCTGCTGGTCATAGCTTCTATCCTGGCAAGAACCTTGGGGCTCTTGGTGATGGTGGTGCTGTAACTACCAATAATCCTGAACTGGCAGCTGCCGTCCGAGCTTTGGCCAACTATGGCTCTCAGAAGAAATATGTGTTCAAATATACAGGCCGTAATAGTCGTTTGGATGAGATTCAAGCTGCCGTACTGGATGTGAAATTGAAGTATCTGGTTGAAGATAATCAGCATCGTAAGGATGTGGCTCATTATTACTATGAGCATATAAATAACCCTCTCATAACTTTGCCTGATATGTTGTCTGATGATCAGAATGCTTACCATTTATTCCCGATTCTGGTGGCTGACGGCAAGCGTGATGCTTTACATGATTATTTTGAGCAGCATGGGGTAGGAACGGTGATTCATTATCCGATTGCCCCGCACAAGCAGGAATGTTATGCAAAGGCAGATTGGAATAATCCACAGTTATCGCTTCCTATAACAGAAAGATTGGCCGATGAAGAACTGAGCTTGCCGATAGGGCCAACGATTAGTTTGGAAGAAGTGCAGGAAATAGTAAACAGAATTAACACCTTTTGAATATGGAAAATCCATTGGTATCAGTAATCGTTATTACATATAATTCTGCAAAAACAGTTTTAGAGACTCTTGAGAGTATCAAGGCTCAGACCTATCAAAATATTGAATTGATTGTGTCTGATGATTGTTCTAAAGATAATACAATAAATGTATGTAGAGAATGGATTAATACTTATTCAGGAAGATTTAGAAGGATTGAAGTTGTTACAGTATCTGAAAATAGCGGTATTCCGGCAAATCTGAATAGGGCGGAACGTGCATGTCATGGTGAATGGGTGAAGAGTATAGCAGGCGATGATTTGTTGGAACCGTCTTGTATTTCGGATTTTGTTGATTATATAAGAGAGAAACCTGATTCTGTTTACCTTTTTGGTAGAGTGTCGATGTTTGGAAAAGATGTAAAGAAAATAGAGTATTTTAACAACTTCTTTGACTATTCCTTTTTTAATATGTCAACAAATCAGCAACTTGAGAGATTAATTGAAAAAGATAATTGCATACCTGCTTCTTCTTTCTTTTATAACTTGAAGAAGAAAAATGAACTTGGTCTTTTATGGGATGAGAGAATACCTCTTTTTGAGGATCTTCCGATGTGGATAAATGCATTAAAAGCTGGAGTAAGATTTCAATTCATAGATAAAGTAGTGGCACATTATAGGGTTGGCGATGGGGGCTTAACTTCTGGATCAGGGAATAGCTTGTTTGCAAAATCCAAGAGGGCATATAATATCCTTTATGTTTTTAATTACAAATATAAAAAGGATGCGGAAGAAGGAAAAGATTATCTTGAAAGTTTAGTTAATGAATTAGAATCTTATTATGAACATTCTCTCAATTATCGAATCGGAAAATTTATTTTATCTCCGCTAAGATGGATTAAAAGATTTATATATCGCATAAGAATAAAAATATAAGCACTTTTTTATTTGCATTATGTCTTGTATTTCATTTGATATACTCGATACATGTCTCTGCAGGACATGTGGAGAGCCTTATGCCGTATTTGATTTGCTGGCAAGAGAAGTTCTGGGACCAGGTATAACTCCTTCCCAATTAGCAGATTTTAGATATATACGTACAAGGGGTGAAGCTTTAGCTCGTAAAAAATGTATTGCCGACGACGTTACAATAGAACAAATATATCAGGAATGTGTTTTTTCTGGATTAACCGATTTACCTAATGAAAAACTGATAGAGAAGGAAATTTCAATAGAGAAAAGAGTTCTCAGACCTATTTACGAGACTTTGCAACAAGTAAAAAAAATACATTCTAAAAAACAATCAGTTGTATATATTTCCGATATGTACTTGCCGTCATCTTTCTTCATTGAGATATTGAAAGATTTTGGCTTCTGGGAGAAAGGCGATAAGATATATGTATCATGCGAGATTGGTAAGGCAAAATCGACAGGCAATTTGTTCAAATACGTAGCCTCAGATCTAAAAATTAGTTATTTCAATTGGACGCACTATGGAGATAATAGACATAGCGATGTTAATGTACCTCGAAGATTGGGCATTTTTGCTCATCATGTGCACCACGCATATTCTTACTATCAAAAATATCTGAGAAGTAAGGATTATGAGCCTAGTGAATGTTACATGAGCAGAGTGGCAGGTATTTCACTGTCTATTATATTAGGAGATAAATTCTCGTATAGGCTCCAATTTGCGGCGGATATTATTGCTCCTTTATATGTGTCATTTACGTATAATGTTTTATCGGACGCTCAGAAAAGGGGTATAAATCGACTTTTTTTTATGGCCCGTGATACCAATGTTGTGTATGAAATAGCCCAAAAAATAGTATCCTTGTTTCCTGGGATAGAAATTAAATACCTCTTTGCATCCAGGAAGGCCTTATATTTGCCAAGTTTGGATGACATCTCTATAGATTCTTTGCGGACTATTCTTCCTTCTTCAAAATTAGAATATAATGATGAGTATTTTGACAACTTGCAAATTGATGTTGATGGATTATCCTATGAAGACTTTCAAAAAGGCAATGTGCCCCCTGTCCTATATTCCAAATTAGAAAAACGTTGGGAAGAGCAGAAAGTTAACACAATTAATTATTTTAAGCAAGAGGGTTTAGCTGATAATAATTCAAAAATAGGTATAGTAGATATCCGTGGAAAAAGGAATTGCCAAAGGTTTATTAATAAAATTTTAGCTGTTAATAATTATTCTATAGTCTATGGATACTATCTAGAAGCTGATAGATTAAGAATTCTGCCAGAAAAATCCGATGAATATAAGGCTTTTTATTTTGGAGATCATCAGAAAAGTCCTAATTTTACTAATTTGTCATTGTCGGGGATTCTCTTGGAAAAATATTTTTGTTTATCCACAGCAAAAAGAACTTCCGGGTATGACGTACAAGAGAATGGTATAGTAAAACCGCAATTCGAAGAAGGTGAGAGTCTTCCACAATATTATGATGTCATAGGTGATATAAACAAAAAGATTTGCCTTAAATATTGTCAGGAGTTCATTAATAATAATTTAGGATGTTGGTCATATGATATTTTTAATTACTCTTTGTCTGTTGTTTCTGATTTTTTTCGTAGTCCAAAGATAGAATATGTTAAGGTCTTAGAAGGGATAGAATACACAGAATCTAAATATCATAGTAAAAAAATGGTTTCTTTTTTATCTCCTTCGGTATTAATTAAACGAAACATTATGTGGTTAAGAGGTTCTCTTGTTATCACTCATCCACTTTTACTTACGCTATATGATAGAAGTCTCAAGTTGTTGAATAATGTAAAATCACTAATATAAATTATGATAAGTGTAATACTCCCTGCATATAATGCTCAAGATACTATAGCCGAAGCTATACAAAGTATCGTAGACCAAACCTATGAAGATTGGGAATTGATTATAATTAATGATGGATCTACAGATGGCACAAAGTCTGTAATCCAGACATTTAAAGATAATAGAATCAAGTTCTATGATAATTTAGGAAATAAAGGACTCGTTTTCACTTTGAATAGGGCACTTTCTATAGCACGTGGATTTTATATTGCTAGAATGGATGCTGACGACATTTCGCTTCCAACAAGATTTGAAATGCAGATTAATTATATTGAGAAATACAATTTGGATTTAATTGGTTGTATGACAGAAAGAATAGATATGAATGGCAATTGTGTTATACCAATAGCAAATCAGTCTTATTCACCAACCACTATAACAAAATGTATTAAATACGACAATTGTATAGCACATCCCACATGGCTTGGAAGGAAGAAGATATTTGAAGAATTAGGTGGGTATAGGAATTTCCATGCATGTGAAGATTATGATTTTTTACTCAGAGCAATTCGTCACAATTATAAACTAGGCATTTGTGATAGTATACAATTGAAATATAGGGAGAACCTGAATGGCATATCATACTCTAATCTATTTAAACAGCGATTGTCATCGAAATATTTTCGTGACAATATCAACAGTATTGATAGTATAACGGAAGAGGATTTGAATAGTTATTTGCAGCTTTATAATACCCCTGAACAGGAAACAAAATATATTAAAGGACTGAAATTGTTTGAAGATGGTGTAAATTCTTTACGCCATAAAAAGTTTTCAGGGCTTATATTGATATTTAGAAGTATCTTTATATCGAGATATGTTGGAGTTCGTTTTACGAATCTAGTCAAAATTCAATTAATTAGAATTCTTTAATAAAAATGTTAGGTAGAATAATTGAATTCTTTGTTGTTTTTTGCTATCTTTTTTGTTTCTCTTTACGGGGGGGGCACGGAGTAGATTCATCGATGGTCGTGGCTGCTTATTTGATAATTTACGGGGTGTTTAACCCTGGTTATTCTGCGCGTGTTCTAAAGTTTATTTTTTCCACATATTCAAGGAGGATTTACGCATTATATGTGGTAATAAACATTTGGATAATATTAATTATTTCAGCGACCAATTCGTTTGACTTCTCATATATGTTGACTTTCTTACATATGCTTTTCTTAATAATTGTAGGAATGTTAGTTTTTCTATATTTTTCTTATAGAGGAACGGCGAATCGTATTGTTTGGCTGATGGTTGCGGCTTTTGCGCTTCAATCTGTAATTGAATGGTGTGCTTTTCTCATACCTTCATTTAAGGAAATAATTAATTTTACAAAGAGTGAGGAAACTATAGCTAAAGGCCAAAGTTATGCGGGAGTTCGGGCAAATTGTTTGGCAGGAAGTGATTTCTTTGGCCTGTCGGCAGCATTCTCTGTAATGTATATTATTTTTCTGTCTCACAAGAATACATGGTTTGCAACCAATCGGGCTTTGAAATTTTTACTCTTTGTGTTCCTCCTTTCTGGAACATTCTTTGCAGGAAGAACTGGTTATGTTGGCTTGATTATGGTATTTTTATTTGCTATGTTTAATAAGAGAGAAGTGTTTAGTAAGAGAAAAACTAGCAATAAAGAAAGGTTGCTGTGGGCAATTATCATTGGTTCTTTTTTCACAATTATAAGTACGATAATATTTTTATATAATACAAATGAAGACATACATAATTTACTTAATTTTACCTTTCAGAATATTTTTACATTATTAGAGGAAGGCTCTATGAAAACGTCCTCTATGGAAAGTTTGGATAATATGTATTTTACCATAGATCCCTTGACATTCCTTGTTGGAGCAGGTCAGTATGTAACCAAAGACGGTGGTTATTATATGTCTACAGACGTAGGTTATATGAGAGTGATTTTATATATGGGTGTTATAGGGCTAATGATGTTGTTGTTTATGCAATGCATTATTATGCAATTAAGGAATGGTACAGAGATAAAACTGAAAAAATATCTCTTCTCGCTTTTGTTAATACTCCATGCTAAGGGAGAAGTAATTGTTTGGAATCAAATTGTGCTTGACACTGTTGTACTCTTCTGTCTACAAGATACCTTTACTGATAAATTTTGTACAAACAAAAAAGTTGTCCGTTCATGAAAATAAATGTACTCATTTCGTGTATGCATCAAACCGACCATAGCATTATTGATCGTACTAATGTTCAGACAGATGCTATAGTTATTAACCAGTGCGACAAGGATGATGTTGAAGAATATGATTTCTTAAATAGTGAGGGGATTAATTGTCATGTTAAATTTGTCAGCACAAAAGAAAGAGGTCTCTCGCGTTCACGAAATATGGCTATAAAAAACGCCTGGGGCGATGTACTATATATGTGTGATGATGATGAATTATTGGACGACAATTATGAAAAAAAGATTCTTGATGCATATGAAAACAAACCCAAAGAAGATATTATTATATTTTCCATAATACGAAAAGGGCACTCATATCCAACTACTGAGGGGAAAGTCGGTTTGTCACAAATCTTACGTACGTCATCTGTGCAAACAACATTTAAACGTCAACGTGTCGTTGGGAATAACATTTTTTTTGATGAAAAAATGGGAAGTGGTACTGGTAATGGAGCGGGAGAGGAAAATAAGTTCCTTATGGATTGTCGAAGAAAAGGATTGAAAATGTATTATTATCCCTCAATCATAGCAACGGTTAAGAGCGAAAATAGCCAGTGGTTCACAGGATTTGACAAAAAGTATTTTGTAGATACATTCTGGGCGGCTAGGAGAATTTTAGGCGCACGTTTAGGATTCTTATATCTTTTCTATTGGTGTCTATTTCGCAGTCGTAATTTCAAAATAGAGTTGTCAAAATTCCAGATGTTGAAATATTCATTAACAGGTTTTTTTGAACGAAGATAATTCCTTATGAAAGAAGAGCTTATATCCATCATAATGCCCACTTACAAATGTGGTAAATTTATAGAAGAAAGCATAATAAGTGTACAGTCACAAACTTATAAGAACTGGGAATTGATTATTGTTGATGATTGTTCAGAGGATGGTACAATAGACCTCGTTTTGGATTACCAAAAGAGTGATGACAGAATAAGCCTGTATCAGAATGCGACCAATAGTGGGGCAGCTGTCACGCGCAACACGGCTTTGAAAAATGCTCATGGTCGCTGGATCGCTTTTCTTGATAGTGATGACCTATGGGAACCATCGAAACTAGAAAAGCAAATCAAGTTTATGAAGGAAAACAACTTTGCGTTCACCTACCATGAGTATGTTGAGATAGACGAGCAAGACAACGAATTAGGTGTTCATGTAAGTGGAAAGGTGCATGTTGGTCAGTTCGATATGTATGCTTGTTGCTGGCCTGGGTGTCTTTCTGTGATGTATGATGCAGAGAAGATTGGCTTGATTCAGATAAATGACATCAAAAAAAATAATGATACGGCGATGTGGTTAAAGGTGATACGGAAGTCGGATTGTTATTTGCTGAAAGAGTGTCTTGGAAAATATCGTCGTCGAGCAAACTCTATTACTCCCAAACCGCTATGGCAGCGGATATGGGCACATTATCCGTTGTTCCGTGTGGCAGAAGAGATGAATCCAATCTCTGCGACGTTTTGGGTTATCATGAATGTGTTTGGCAATGCGTACAAAAAATTCCGCTATGTCAAGAAATACACACCTTCTATTTGAGTTGATACGAGTAACTTTTGGGAGGCAAACAGGTCTTTCAAAGATTCCTTCATCGGATGAATGGCAGGAATTGTTTGAACTTTCCCAAAAACATGCCATTGCAGGGGTAACTTTTGCTGCTGTACGTAAATTACAACAAAATGGAGTTAGCATCCCTTCTGATGTGTACTGGCAATGGCTGGGACTTACTTCACAATTACAACAGCGCAATGAGGTGATGAACGCTCATTGTGTTGAAGCTTGCAATAAGCTGCAACAGGCAGGTTTTAAGACTTGTGTTCTTAAAGGGCAGGGTGTTGCCCAATTGTATGAATCTGGGATATCAATGCTCAGGCAGTCTGGCGATATTGATTTGTGGGTGGATGGCGGCATGAATAGCGCTATGACATGGGCTAGAACCAACTATGGAGATGTGGCCTTCGACTATATCAACGCTCATGTGCCTATGTTTAAGGAAACAGAGGTGGAATTGCATTGGCGGGTACGGTCGATGAGCAACCTGATTCAGAACAGAAGGTTACAGAAGTGGATGGAGGAGCATGAGGAGGAATTGTTGAATACGACAATAGAATTGCCCAATGAAGTCGGGTCAATTCCGGTACCGTCATTGACTTTGAATCGTTATTACATCTTATTGCACTGCTACAATCATATATTTTCTGAAGGCTTAGGCCTAAGGCAAATCATGGATTTGTATTTTGTTCTTGCTCAAGAATGCTTCGACAAAGCAAAAGATTCCGTATATAAAAAGTTCTTCTTAGATAGCCTGGGGTTACGAAGGTTCGCTTCTGCCATGATGTGGATTATGGGTTTTGTGTTCGGACTGGAAAGGGAGAAAATGCTATGTGAGCCTGACGAGAAAGAAGGTAGATACATACTGAATGAGGTGATGCAGAATGGTAATATGGGACATCATGACAATAGAATCAAACGCGTGAGCAAGAATGCCAAGATACAATCCATAGCAGCAAGTATTCAGCATACCTGGCACCTAGCAATTCATTATCCCTCTGAGTTCCTCTGGACTCCAGTATGGATTGTTTGGCACTATGTTTGGAAGAGAACTTGTGCGAAATATTTAGTTTAAAGACTCCATGACATTAACGTATCAAGATGACATTACTACAGATATACGAACTTGCTATCTCAATGGTGACAGCACTATTGGGCTTGGCTTATCCGCTATTTATCGACAAGATCAATTCAATAGCATCAGAATATAAGTCAGTAAGCGTCCAATTTTCACATCTTGCATAGCTCCGAGCTAACCGCTACCTTTGCACGACCTTTTTTTTAAAGATTATGTGCAGTAGTGAAGATTGTGAAAAGCTGTGGTTCCTCTACAAACTTGAGGGCGAGCCTAAAGGAGTTTCGATAGAGCAGTTCTGCATCCAGCAGGGCGTACCCTATCAGGTGTTCAACAAATGGTTCCGTAATCGAAAGAAACGGATTGTGCCGGTTGAGATTGTTTGTCGTGGTGAAGATCTTAAGCCAGCGGACAAGCCTGACGAGAAGAAAGTCAGCGCACCCCCAAAAGGAGCACAGGTCAGGTATGTAAAGCTGGTCTTCGGGAACGAATTGAGGATTGAGAAGAAGAATTTAGACTACCATGAGTTAAAAGAGCTGGTAGAGAAGTTGGAGGGCCTATGCTGACTATTTCAGGACTCCGCAACTTCTATTTTCTTCCGAACATGACGGACATGAGATGTGGCTACAACCGCATCATGGAAATAGTGAGAACAGTGTATGGCCGTGACCCGTATGACGGCGATGTGTACTTTTATATGTCCAAGAATCAACGTACAGTCCGGATGGTCAATTTCGAACACCATCAGTACTGCGTCCACACCTACACCTTTGACAAAGGCTATCGCTTCATGCGCATCGTCACCGAGGGTTACAAGCGCGTTTATAAGGTAGAATGGAAGGACGTTTTGGCCATCCTTGAGAGCCCTGTTATAAAGGAATACAAACTCAAAAAAGAGATAAGTTAAAGTTTGTTTAAATTGTTGATAATCAGTAAATTAAATGCCTTAAAACTTGCATGTGTGCAATTTTTTTGTACCTTTGCATAGTAAAATTAAGGCATGGAATTAGAAGAAATATTAAGGCGCAAGTTCTACAGAGAGCAATTGGAACGGCAGGGAGGACCTGACATTCCATCTCTAATTTCATGTGAAGGAATGACTGACTCGGAGAAGAATGACTTCATCAATTTCATATATGGTCAGCTTAAGGAGAGGGAGGCTCAGAACGAAGCCCTCCACTCTAAGCTCGACGCTCAGATGGAGCGATTTGACAGGCTGCAGGCCTCGCTCGATGTTATCAGTCGCCAGCTTACCGAGTCGAACAAGATGAAGGAAGTCCTGCAGAAAGGCTTTGATAATATGCATGTTCAACTGGATCAGATGAAGGATGAACTCGTAAAGACCCAGAAAGAGCTGCGCAAGTCTCAGCGTGAGGCAAAGAAGTACAGGGAACTGTATGAGGTGCTTCGCGACGAGAAGTAATACAAGAAAGCTTACATCTGGTGCCTGGTGAATAAGTCGGCGAAGATAGTCATCTTCTTCTACGACAATGGAAGCCGTGGGCGTAAGGTTCTGACAGACTTTATCGGTGAGGCGGAGATAGCTCTGCTGTCTATCACACCATCATAGCCACATGCAAAGCTCAGGCTATCTCGGTGTGCGAATATCTAAAGAAATTTTTCACGGCATGTATTGAGGGACGTACGGATTATGAGAATCTGACCCCAATGATGCTATGCCAACCAGTTAAATAATCAAAATTTTAGTCCAATTAGAATTATGGAACATCGCCAGGTGTCCTTGTTTATCGGCATCTCTGGAGAACGGATGTGAAAATAGGACGCTTACATATGATATTCTTAAATAATCTTTTATTATGGTAGAAGTGAACGAAAAGAAAAAGAAGAATTACTCCCGCCCTCTGGTACGGGTAATCGAGTTAAAATGTGAGTCTAAGATTCTGACTACTAGTGGTAACGGCGGTGGTGAATTGCCTCCTAATCCTAATTACCCCATTTAACAAGGTGTAGCGTATGAAAAACCTTGTTAAAAGCATTTCCGTCTTAGTGCTATTGCTACTATGTTTCTATTCGTGTAATACGAATGAGTTGGATCTAGAACAGGTAACGGAACCTGTTCAAGTGGGTGAGCTTAAGAAGATGCGGGCTTCCATTGCCGAGTTCAAGAATGTTTATGAAACAGCACCTGTACAAACGAGATCTGTGATAAATGACAGTGATCCGAACAATTTGCAAATTGTTTGGAATGCACAGGATACCATCGGTATTTTTCCCGACCAAGGCTTTCAGGTAGCATTCCCGATGGAAAGTGGAGCCGGAACTCAATCTGCTACTTTTACAGGTGGCGGTTGGGGCTTAAAGACCTCATCAACGTATTCTGCTTACTATCCGCTGATAGGGAAGTTCTATTTAGATAAAACACAGATTCCTATTTCTTTTGTTGGTCAAACGCAGACTGGGAATTCTTCTCATGAGCACATAGGGACTTATGACTATATGGCTGCGATGAATTCTACCGTTAATGAGTATGGGACAGTAGACTTCAACTTTCAGCATTTAGTCTGTATTATTCACCTCAGCATAACAATGCCACAGGCGGGAACGTACACAAAACTGTTTCTAGAATCAAACGGCAATCTGATTACGGAAGGAACATTGAACCTTACTGATGGGACTGTTACCGCTACAAAGACTAGCCCCATTCAAGAGGTGAAGCTGAAGAACTTAACTTTGGATGGTGATAATCAGGTGTTAGACGCATATGTGGTAATGAAGGCAATAGACCTTACGAACAACACCTTAACGGTTAAGATATATGATAATGCTGGCAATATCTATGTTATCGATAGAGGATTGGGAGGAAGAGTGTTCGAGGCTGGTGCAATTTATCATGCGACAAGAGAGGCTTCGTTGTCAAGTGAGAGTACTGGCTTACCGGTTGTCTTTATTAATACTCCTAACAACGTAGCCATTACAAGTAAGGATGATTGGTTAGATCCTTCATCAACTATCACAATCCTGAATGCTGACGGAAGTGTGGATTATGAAGCAGAAGATTTGTCAATAAAAGGTCGTGGCAATTCAACATGGGGTTTCCCAAAAAAGCCGTATGCTTTAAAATTGGGAGCAAAAGCTGAGATTTTAGGGATGAAAAAACACAAACGATGGTGTTTATTAGCCAATTGGATGGACCGAACATTATTGAGGAATGATATTGCTTTCCAGATAGCAAAGCAAACTCAGTTGAGCTGGACGCCAAATGGGAAGTTCGTTGAGGTAGTACTGAATGGGGAACACGTTGGGAATTATTATCTCTGTGAGCAAATAAAGATTGATAAGAATCGTCTTAATATTGCTGAGATGAAATCGACTGATATTGAGGGCGATGCTATAACTGGAGGTTATTTAATGGAGATGGATGTAAACTTTGATGAAGTTAATAAGTTTCATTCAGGAACAAGGTACTTACCTTATATGTTTAAAGAACCAGATGAAGATGTCCTCCAGCCGCAACAGATAGAATATCTTCAGAACTATATTAATACGATGGAATCCTATTTATATGCAGATAACTGGCTCGATAACCGTGAGTACGCTGATTATATGGATATTGGTTCATTCGTGGATTGGTGGTTCGTTTATGAGCTTACGATGAATGCGGAACCTGGATGGCCAAAAAGTTCATATGTGCATAAAGATAGATTAGGAAAACTAAAAGCCGGTCCTGTATGGGATTTTGACTGGGGAACGCTTTATCCTGAAGCATCCACTTCTTATGCAATTAAGAACGCACTTTATTATGGACGCTTGTTTGACGACCCGATTTTTGTAAGTGAAGTAAAAGCAAGATGGGCTTTGTATAAAACTGATTTTGATAATATTCCTACATATATCAGTAATATGGCATTATACATTAAAAAATCAAATGAGATTGATTATGTAATGTGGCCATTGACTGCAGACCCGGCAGGTTCTGCAAATGGTGACGCAGAATTATCATTTGATGATGCTATAGAAAGGCTCATATCATCTTATACAACAAAACTTAATTGGCTGGATGAGCAAATAACAAATATGTGATTATATGGGGCAATTGTTACTCTGTTTTATTCCATACATTCGGGAAATAATTGCCCCATTATTCTATTTGTCGACAACCATAACCCCAACGATGCTATTTTAATGTTGCTTGTTATTAATTTGTATTTATTTGTATATTAATGAAAGCGAATGAATTAGATCTGCTACGCCTTTTTATTGAGGACGAGGCTCGTTCATGTTCGATGGATTTCGGGTGCGTGACACCATTATATGTTTATCGGATGTGGGGTGGAAGTGTTGCTTTAGAAGAGATTTCGGCGGGACTTGCTGAATTACGGAAACAGGGATATGGATGTTATTGACGCTCAGTTGCTAAACTCGGTATCTTCGCAAGCCAAAGAATCTCCGAGGTTAAGGATGAACTATAACTTTCATCAGAGCCTTGATGAGAAGTGTCATCGATTCCTGAATGCCGTGGAGCCAGGAACAATGGTGGATATACATCGCCATCCAACGAAAGACGAGTCGTTTGTACTACTTCGTGGTAGAGTGAGGGTAACCACATACAATGATGATGGTACTGTGATAGAGAGCGTAATTCTTTGCCCCGAGGGAGGGCTCTATGGTGTGGATATCCCCAAGGGCGTTTGGCATAATGTGGAATGTCTGGAGTCTGGAAGTGTCTTCTTTGAATGCAAGGAAGGGCCGTTTGTACCTCACGATGCCGAGGGCATCTTGAAAGTTTAGAGTTTAGGGTGTAGAGTTTAGAGACAGTTCATAGTTGAGAGTAAGAAGTACCTGAAAGCAGTTTGGCAGTTCTGTAGCTATGTGTTTGTGCCGCAGAGAAGACCCGCTGATGGTTAAGGGTTCATGGTATGAAACGCCAAAATGGCATTTCAAAAATGAAATCAATTAATATGGGAGAGCAATACTTCAAAGGCGTGTTGGCCGGTTATCTTGGGGCGAACTTTATGTGTGGCCCTATAACCGAATGGCAGATAGATATCATCAAAGAAAACATTTCGCATTATTGTGAAGCGACAATAGACCATTCCCAGCTCTCATATCAAGAGAAAGAAGACCAAAAGCGCCAAATGAAACAAAGCCTGGAAGTGTATATCCAGGGGGTGAAGGATGAGTTAAAAAGAGAGGGGAGGATGGTATCATAATAAGTTACAGCCGTCTTGATAGCTATATATATTTAGTTTTATAACAATAACAAACATGAAGAAACCGTTCAAAATATTATGCATAGATGGTGGAGGTATCAAAGGAATTTTCTCAGCTCAAGTATTAGCAGAGTTTGAAGAGGCTTTTGGTTCATTGACCTCTGAGCGCTTTGATTTGGTATGTGGCACCTCAACCGGTGGTATTATTGCACTTGGTGTGGCCGCAGGGATTCCAATGAAGGACGTTGTGAAATTTTACATTGAAAACGGCCCAAGGATATTTGCCCATAAAAAGAAGTTATGGGGATACTTGGAATGGCCTATGATACTTAAACAAGCACTTGCATGGTCGAAATACTCGGATAAGGAACTAAGAAAAGCTCTTAAAAATGTTTTTAAAGACAAAACGATAGGGCAGAGTCAGAACTTATTATGTATCCCCGCCTTTAATATAACGAGTTCTACCCCAAGAATATTCAAGAAAGACTATGGACATCTGAATCAAGATGATAGTAAGACGTTCGTGGAGGTGGCACTTGCAACTTCTGCAGCCCCAACTTATTTCCCGATACAAGAGATTGATCATGTGCAATATGTGGATGGGGGAATATATGCAAATAACCCTGTGCTGGTAGCACTGACAGAAGCGGTCTTCAAAGGATATTGGATAAAGCCGAAAGCGAATAGAGGAGAAGATGATTTTGATGGCGTGCAGATATTGTCGATAAGCAGTTGCGTACTGCCGTCAGGAGACTTTGCAGGTTTCAAACGGAGGTCATTTGTCAAGTGGATAAAGACATTGTTTGATGCCTATAGTAATGGACAAAGTAAGTCAGATCTTTTTTTTATTGAACAAATAAGGAGTCATCTTGATTTTGAGGTGAACATAAAGCGTGTGGAAAATGCACCTTTATCGTGCATACAGGCGAAAAAGGTTTCGATGGACAAGGTTGGCAAAAGTTCTATGAGTATCTTACAAGGTCTGGGTAGTATTGTAGGAAATAATGCAAAAAATGATGAAGTAGTGAAACAACTATATAGTGAGAAGAAAACAATTGATGTAACAAAACTTAAAACTGAAGGATATGGCAAATAATCATCAACAGTTTATTGCTTTTGACGAAGTTATAAAAGTAACGGATACGCAGAAGGAAGAACTGAGAGAAAACCGCGAGGCTATCAGGACAAAAATCAGGAATTACTATAAAGAGCATTATCCTGACGAGATTCAACCTAAATTTAATATGCAAGGTTCGTATGCTATGTCAACTATATTGAACCCAGTAAAGGATTCGAACGGTTTGAAAACGTATGACCTTGATGATGGTGTTTATTTTATCAGTGATGATGAAGATGACAGGTTGACAATAGAAGAATATCATAAGAGAATACTTGATGCTGTGACAGGGCACACAGATACAGGGGAAGAAGACAAAGATCCTTGTGTGAGGGTACTCTATGCAGACGGACATCATATAGACCTGCCTATATACTTCAAGAAGGGTGAAGACGATGCACATCCGCAGTTGGCACACAAGAAAGATAAATGGACGGACACAGATCCGAAGGAATTCTATAAATGGTTCAATGGTAAGGAAGAACATCCTCAACTTAGAAGAATAGTGCGTTATTTAAAAGCGTGGTGCGAGTATGTGAGAAGTAAGAAAAACAAGAAGATGCCATCAGGCTGTATATTGACCATGCTCGCAGAAAAGCACTATGTGGCTGATGACAGGGATGATGTGGTAATGAAAAATATTCTAGCGGCAATTTACGATGAATTATCTGCTGACGACGGTTTCCATTGCTATAGACCAACCTTTCCTGAAGGAGAAGATCTGTTTAGTAACTATTCTGATACAAGAAAAAATAATTTCTTGACAGAACTGAAGGCTTTTAAGAGTGATGCTGAAAAAGCCATAGCCAGTAAGAATCCTCATGACGGATGCAAAAGATGGCAACTGCATCTAGGCCTACGTTTTTCTTGTTCAACGGCCAAAGATGTAGACGAGGACGCTGAGCAGAGGGGCTTCTCTGGTTCCATAAAGAAAAATAGCCAGTATGCAGGAAACTAAAGAGATACTGAAGCATATATTTGATGAACTATCTAATGAATATGATTTAGAGCCTGTGAATCAGGTGCCTATTGGCGGGAAGAATGAGAGAATTGATGTCCCCGCATGGCACATGACTATATTAGCAGAAATAGAAGGAATGGCAACCGAAGTGGAAATGTATATAGCATTTCCTCATAACTTTCCTTTCGAAATTCCTTTCGTTGTCGTTCCAGAACAGCGCTTCAGACATCTACCTCATATTTCATGGAGAACTCAGAAAGTCTGCCTTTATGACGACGGAACGACTTACGATACCAATAACATAAGAGGTGTTGTGAGGGAAACCATCAAAAGAACGATACGGTGGGTTGAGAAGTTCGCCAACCAAGATAATACGGATGAGTACAAAAAGGAGATTATAAACTACTGGTGTGAACAATATGATGGTGAACTGAAAGTAAATGGCAGAGCCATGTTCATAGGAGAAGTACCTAATGCCTTTTGTGAACTAAAAGGGTTTGACTATCTTTTCAAGTCGCTAAAAACAGGACGGAAAAAGATACGCCGTGTATTCTATTCGACAGATGACGATAGGCAGATAATCAATTATCTAAAGAAAGATAAGCAGACATCAGAACTACCCGCATTATACATAACGTCTTTTGAATTTCCTAAGAAACCTCCTTATTCCATTACAGGAGAACAACTGATAGAAGGTATTAAGGACAAGGATGAATTGGTTAAGTTTAGCAAGTTCCTCAATAAAAATGGATGTTGTTATTTGATATTCAGTTTAGGAGTAGAATATGCTTTGGGTTGCATTCATATAGGGAAATTGAAGGTAGTTAGACCTGGCTTTAGGGTTCCCATAAAGCCTTTTGACCTGTTGAGCAAGTTTGAATACAAAACAAAGAAACTGGACAGATTAATGGTGTTCCAGTATGACAGTAAGCGCATCGCAAAAAGGACAGCAGGAGAACTGATGGAGCAGAAATCATTGGCTGTTATAGGACTAGGGAGTGTAGGTAGCAACCTTTGCTACTACCTAAATGGGTATAACAATACGCGATTTGCACTTATTGATAACGATAGCCTCAGTGTTGACAATATAGGGCGGCATCTGTTGGGGTATGATTATCTGAACCAAAACAAAGCATTTGCGGTGGCTGACTATCTGAGACGCTACCGGCCCGACAGAGAGGTTGAATGCAATGACACTACCATTGAATGTATTGATGGGAAAGCTTTCGATGATTATGATGCAATGTTTGTATGTACAGGTGATGTGATGTCGGAGAGATGGCTAATTAACCAACTAATGAGTAAAGAACTGAAGTTGCCAGTATTTATGCTTTGGCTTGAACCATTTGCCGTGTCGGGCACTATGATATATGTCAACCCTGAAGATAATGAATCCTTGCCTAAACTGAATGCTTTGTCGGAAAAGAACTTTGAGGCATTCTGCCTGATTGATAAAGAGGAATATGACGATGGCACAAAGTTGACGAAGTATGATGCAGGATGTAATGGCAGCTACGCTCTATATTCTGCCAATGATGTTACAATGTTTCTTTCGGCCATGTTTCCTTATATTGATAAACTGCTTTCGTCACCAGCACAATCAGTCTGTTTCAGATGGAATGGCAACATAGATGTAGCACGACAAAAAGGCATTAAACTCATACCGGAATGTGTTGGTTTAAGAAAAAACGAGGTAATAAAGTTGACGCTTTAAACATTGCAGCACTACGGTTTGAAGTGAAGCAAGAGGTGCTGGAACAACTGAGGGCCTATGCACAGCATGAAGGAAACGAACAATGTGGTGTACTTACGGGGTCGAAGATAAACGATAAGACTTATCGGATTTCTAAAGTGTCGCCACCTTGCGTTGCAAATAATACACGGTGCAGATGCGAAAGGGACGCTAAAAAGGCCAATGAATTTATCAGGAATGATTATGAGCAATCAAGTCACACAAGGACTTATATGGGAGAATGGCACACTCATCCAGAGCCTTGTCCACGTCCATCGTGGACGGATTCTTTTTCTATAATTAGCAACTTTAAGGAATCTGCGTTAGACTATCCCTTCTTGATAATGAGTATAGTGGGTACTGAGACTCTTTATTTCAGTGTTTATGATGGGGTTAATTTTAATACGATAGAACCAATTGAAGTTTAGAATATGAATTCAGAATTTAAACAGAAACTATCAACAGTCATTAAAAATCTAAGTGACTATTCGAATCAGTTGAAAAATATGGCCGGAACCGAGCCTACCATAGAAAAACTATGGAAAAAGGTTGAAGACATGGCGAATGCGATGCCTACGACAGAGAGTATTTTTGATAAGTTAGAAAATGCAGAATCTTCGTATGCTTTGGATGTTTTTCTTCAGCAGGATGAGTATATGCGTTGGCTGTTGTCTGAACTTGATGCTGATAGGGGAAATGGTTCGCTACAGAAAATTGTAGAGAACACACTGACAATGCTAATGCTAGTGCAGATGTGTGAGTTTCATGTCTATGGCACGTGTAAAGCTAAGGGACTTATAAATGATATGAATTTGCTTAAAAAAGAATAACGGCGACAGATAAGTCTAGTTTTCATAAAATAGCAACACGTTAAATAAAAGATGATTTGAATTATGAACATGAAATTGAGAAATATTCCTTTCTCTCCGCCGGATATGACGGAGGCAGAGGCTGCAGAGGTTAGAGAGGCTATTCTCTCAGGTTGGATTACTACGGGTCCTCGTACAAAGAAGCTAGAAGCACAGATTTCAGAATATGTGCACACGGACAAGACAGTGTGCCTGAACTCGGCAACGGCAGCACTGGAGATGGTGCTGCACCTGCTGGATATTCAGCCGGAGGACGAGGTGATAGTGCCGGCATATACGTACACGGCTACGGCATCGGTAACTCAACACATGGGCTGTAAACTGGTGATGGTGGACAGTCAGAAGGACAATGTGGAGATGGATTATGACAAGCTGGCTGATGCCATCACGGAGAAGACAAAGGTGATTGCACCTGTGGATCTGGGTGGTATTGTAGCTGACTACGACCGTGTGTTTGAGATTGTAGAGGCAAAGAAGGGGCTGTTTAAGCCTAACAATGCTTTGCAGGCAAAGATAGGTAGAATAGTTGTTTCTGCTGACTGTGCGCATAGTTTTGGCGCTAACCGCAAAGGAAAGATGGCAGGTGAGATTGCTGACTTCTCATCATTCAGCTTCCATGCGGTGAAGAACTTCACGACTGCTGAAGGGGGAGCACTCACTTGGAACTTGCCATTTGGCAATGAACAAGTTCCGGTTCAAGGTTCTTCGACGAGCGAAGCGACAAAGTCGATGACAAGGTTCAAGGTTCAAGGTGATGGTTTGGACTATTTGCCTAACGTACCTAAGAAGGAGGGGGAGACTTGGAACGAGTTGCTTTACCGCCTAAGTCAATTGTTTTCACTACATGGCCAAAACAAGGATGCTCTTGCTAAGACCAAACTTGGTGCCTGGGAGTATGACATTATTGGTCCTTGGTACAAGTGCAACATGACGGACATTATGGCGGCTCTGGGTTTGGTTCAGATAGAACGCTATCAATCAATCTTAAAACGTCGCTATCAGATCGTAGAGGCCTACAATCATGCTATCGACAACCTTAACGCTGACCTTAACGCTAACCAAAAGGTTGCCTATCTGAATCATGTGGGTGAGGATCATTGCTCGTCACACCACCTTTACATTGTGCGCCTACTGGGTAAGACTCGTGAGGATGCCAACAAGGTGATTGAGCAAATGGCTGAGCGTGGTATTGCCTGCAACGTTCACTATAAGCCGCTGCCTATGATGACGGCATATAAGTCACTTGGATTTGACATCAAGGATTATCCTAATGCCTATCATCTGTTTGAGAATGAGGTAACTCTACCTCTACACACAAAATTGAGTGACGAAGATGTTGACTATGTCATCTCAAACTTTGTAGAAATAGTACGTGAACTTTAACATTAACGTTGACCTTAACTAATGGGACCAAGGAACTTCAGAGAGTATCCAGTATGGAACGAGGCGGTAGATTATGCGACCTACGTTTATGAGGTTACAAGTCAGATGCCTTGGTTTGAAAAGAAGGGCCTGTGTGACCAACTTCAACGGGCTGCTGTCTCTATCAGTTCTAACATAGCTGAGGGTGCTGCTCGTTCAACTGATGCAGACTTTGCTCACTTCCTTGATTTCGCTTTGGGTTCTGCTTTTGAAGTTGAAACTCAGTTGAAGATTTCAAAGAACGTGGGATATATGGATGAAGAGCATTATCAAGAAATGACAACCAAGTTATCCTCTATTGAGCGTCAACTTAATGCTCTTATCTCATCTATCCGAAAGAGTTAACGTTAAGGTTAAAGTCAAGGTTGATTTATGAAAAGATTATTTGATATAGTAGCTAGTGGGCTTGGCTTGATAGTACTTAGCCCACTATTCTTAATACTTGCTATCTGGATTAAGCTGGATAGTAAAGGGCCTGTATTCTATCGTCAGGTGCGAGTCGGTTATAAGAACAAAGACTTCCGTATCTTTAAGTTCCGCTCTATGAGAGTAGGAGCTGATAAGGGAAGCCTTGTAACTATAGGCGGTCATGACCCTCGTGTTACACGTTCTGGCTACTTTATCCGTAAGTTCAAGTTTGACGAATTGCCACAACTCATTAATGTATTCCTTGGTGATATGAGCCTTGTTGGTCCACGTCCGGAAGTGCGTCACTATGTGGATTACTGGACGCCAGAACAAATGCATGTGCTGGATGTACGTCCTGGAATTACAGATCCTGCTTCTATTAAGTTTCGTAATGAAAACGAGCTGATGGAAAAAGCAGAAGACCCCGAAAAGTATTACATCGAGGTTATTATGCAGGAGAAAATTAAACTATACCTGGAGTATGTGGAGAAGCACAGCTTCTTCTATGATTTGGGATTAATTTTTAAGACATTTTGGGTGATAGTCAAAGAGAGATAATGGATGGACAAGATCTAATAATGCGTCTGAGTGACTTTATGGAGAATGAAACTCGTTCATGCTCTATGGATTTTGGAGGCATTACCCCTATCTATGTTTATCGCATGTGGAGCGAGAGCGTGCCGCTAGAAGAAATAGAGAGTGCAATGGCTGAATTAAAGTTTCCTGGCCGATGAAGAAAATTCTAAAAGCCATTTGGAAGTTTTGTAGTTATGTCTTTTGGCCACAGTGGGGACGCAAGAGATGTAATATGTAAGAATCAGATGGTAGATATAGACAAGTCGGTCATGGAACTGTTGGTTTGAAAGCAACTTCTAATATGAACGAATTATGATTGAAAAACCTGCCAAAGATATTGTTAGGGAAATAGTTGAAAGTAATCCATTCTGGGAGCACTTTATCTGTATCAAAGGTGAGATTAAAGAATCTTCTCAGGGGCTTTATATTGAGATGAGTGGTCATAACACAATTCCCGTGGATGCTGGTAAAGCTGTTATAAGACCCGATGGTGTTAGAAAATATTATGGATTTCTTAACTTCCGAGATCAAGAAGGATTTGGCGAACATAAATCTGCCCGTATAGACACTGTCCATTTTGATATGGGAAGCCTTGACTTTATTTTTCGAATAGTTGAGGAAGAGAAGTTGGAGGAATATTCTGTTAAGACGAGAGTCAAGCACAAAATGGATGTTTTTGAACATCTACAGCGAATCTGGAGTAAAGGAGAGAAAGTAAATGTTGGAGTTATCTGCTCAAAGGAAAGTTGTGCATTGGCTGATGTGCTGTGTGGTCTGAAATTGAATGATTTTCTGGATTCCCATAGCTTTTATAGTATTAATCAAATCGAAACTTCTCTTACAAAGAAACGTTCATTAATGGCTGGCTTAAGAAAGGCCGAACGAGGTGACTATGATGTTGTCATCATATCAAGGGGAGGTGCCAGCAAAGAGGAAGGATATGGTATCTTGGATGATGATGATGTGAAAACTTTTGTTGCAAATATGACAAAGCTCACGATTTGTGCCATAGGTCATGTAAAAGATTCACGTTCTGACAATTCATTTTATGAGGTATATGACTTTGATGCCAAGACACCAAGTCTCGCAGGAGTAAGATTACGCGAATGGTTGTTGGCATTTAAAACGATTCCTGAGAATCTGAAAGGAGAGAAGATTTGAGAGCAATCTCCAATAGGGGAATATGGCCTTTTCGATTTCCCCCGTCCCCTCTTAGCCAAGAGGGGCTCCACCTCTCCCTGTATTCCCTCTCCTCAGGCGAGGGAAAAATTGAGAATTTCGAGAATCCCTCATTCTCAAAGTTCTGGTATCGCTCGCGAAGCCTGTGCCCTAAAGGGCGAGCGATGCGTTTTTTATGAGATGGATATCAACCTGGAAGTATTCAACCTCGAAACCGATTTCTTCGGTGACATGGAATATGAGTCCCGCTGGGCTGACATGCTCTGTGATGCCCAAGCCCAATACCAGGACTATTCTGAGTTGGAGAAATGCCCCATGTGGGGGATAATAAAGGTTACAGGTTAGAGGTTACAGGTTAAAGAGTTGTTAAAGGTTAAAAGGTTACAGAGATGGAAGAGAGTACTTTTTCTTTTGAGAAGCTGAAAGTGTATCAAGTGGCGAGGGCATTGGTGAAGGACATTTATGTTCTACAGAATTCCTTTCCCAAGGAGGAAAGATATGCCCTTGGTGATCAGGTACGACGTGCAGCTACATCCATTACAGCAAATCTCGCGGAAGGTAGTGGCAGACAGTCTGTGAAAGAGAAGATTCACTTCATCGAAATCGCCTTTG
>Ga0310695_10005182_pt1 | contig 23023 bp, 12 predicted proteins | sample RumenRJG_04DNA_FD_203882 | JGI IMG/M metagenome (GOLD analysis project Ga0310695, IMG submission 203882) | Bovine rumen microbial communities from Lethbridge, Alberta, Canada - RJG_04 (v2) (version 2) | ecosystem: Host-associated > Mammals > Digestive system > Stomach > Rumen | place: Canada...
GACCATATCGCCAGCAATGGCTACAATCATCTCACTACCGCAGTTCAGAATGACGTCGCGGATGCGAATAGTAAAACCCTCAGGCGAACCATAGCGTGTGGAGTCTGCCGAGAAAGAGAACTGTGTCTTGGCAATGCAGACGGGGTAGTGGGCTATGGCGCCATCATCGTCGGTAAAGGTGGCACGCAGGCTTTCCAGCTTCTTTTTCACCTTCTGGCCGTACTCCACAGCCGATGCACCATAGATACGCTTGCATACCTTTTCAATCTTGTCCTCCAGGCAGTCGGCTTCCTTGTAGGTAAAGCGGATGGGCAGGGGTTGCTGTTTGTCGATGGTGTCGACTACCGTCTGTGCCAGTTCTACGGCACCCTCACCACCTTTCAGGAAGGCTTCGTTGACAGCAAAGCCCACCTCCAAGTCCTCACAGTTTTTGCGTACGATGTCAATCTCTTCGTCCCTATCAAAGTCGAAGCGGTTCAGCGTGACGATGACGGGCTGTCCAAAGCCCTGCATATTGCGGATATGACGGTTCAGGTTCTTCAGACCCTCTGTCAGTCCCTTGGCGTTTGGCTCCTTGATGTTATCGAGACTAACGCCACCATGCATCTTCAGACCCTGTGTGGTTGCTACGATGACAACCAGACGGGGCTGCAGACCAGCTTTACGGCACTTGATATCGAAGAACTTCTCGGCACCAAGGTCTGCTCCGAAGCCGGCCTCCGTCACCACATAGTCGCAGTACGTCATAGCCATCTTTGTGGCCAGCACACTACTGCAGCCGTGGGCGATGTTGGCAAACGGGCCACCATGTATAAAGGCAGGCGTATTTTCCGTTGTCTGTACCAGATTCGGGTTGAGAGCGTCCCTCAGCAGTACCGTGATGGCACCAGCCACGCCAAGGTCTTTCACACGGAAGTGTTTGCCGTCGGCAGTAACACCCAACACGATGTTCTCAATACGACGCTGCAGGTCTTCCTCGCTGGTTGCCAGACAGAGGATAGCCATCAGCTCAGAAGCTGGAGTAATGTCGAAACCCGTCTCCGATACGACACCGTCGCCTCGCAGACCAGTCACCACGTTGCGTAGGGCACGGTCGTTCACGTCAAGCACGCGCTTCCAATAAATCTCACGCAGCGAAAAGCCGTCCTTACGATGCTGATAGATATAGTTGTCGAGTAGGGCACTGATAGTGTTATGGGCAGAGGTCACAGCGTGGAAGTCGCCTGTGAAGTGCAGGTTTATCTTCTCCATTGGCAACACCTGGGCATAGCCGCCACCGGCAGCACCGCCCTTGATGCCGAAGCAGGGGCCTAATGACGGTTCGCGCAGGGCTACAGCCGCCTTCTTGCCAATCTTATTCAGGCCCAGTGTCAGACCGATGCTGACGGTGGTCTTACCGATACCAGCCTTTGTGGGACTGATAGCCGTTACCAGAATCAGCCGACTCTGTTTCACCTTCTTTTCGTCAATGAGGTTCACAGGCACCTTGGCCATAAAACGTCCGTATGGCTCAATATCCTCAGGCGGAATACCCAACTGTGCCGCGATATCGCCAATTGGCTTCAGTTCGCATTCGCGTGCAATCTGTATGTCAGTCTTCATAGAATTGTTGATAGCTTAGATCTTAATATTGTTACCGTTTCAGACCGCAAAGATAGTAACAGTTTCTTAAATAACAAAATAATAACCTCGAAAAATAGTCACAGAGCAGGCGAATATTAATAATAAGGTTAATTCATGCTACTCCACGACCACCTTACGTCCGTAAACAATGTATCCCTCTTGGGCAGACCATCTCCTTTTCGAGAGTGAGCGCAAGAAGTGTAATGCAGGCATTAATGCTATCCTCGCAGCATTGGGAAGTCGGGAAGAAGAATAGTGATAAGGAATATGAAAATTGCTATTTTCAACATATTGAAATAAAAAATGGAAGAATTTTTGGTCGTTATTATTTTTTTTCGTATCTTTGTCGCATCGTTTGCCCCCGGATGGAGCCCTATGTCCTCTGGGATGCGAGGAAGCATTTTTTACTAACCCAATAAATAATAAATTATGAAACAAAAACCATTTTACAAAAGTACTATGTACTTTTTACTTTCGCTGATATTGGTTTCGTGCGATTGTTCTGATGACAAACATGTTGATATCTCTGTTAACCAAGTTTTGGATATAGGAGGCGCAGGTGATTTCATGGCTATAAATATGGCAACCAATGACACACTGAAAATAAATGGAGGTATTGGCATCTATGAAAGCAAAGCAGCTATGCCGAAACTAGATGCTAGAAATGGCAACATCATTAAATTTGTCTTCGTCCAAAACGAGAAGTATCAAGATTACACTTTCAATACGGTGTATACACTGCATGACGGAACAGAAATAAAAGACAAGTATCAATATGAATATGCCATTAGCAATACTACTACAGACCAATATTCTGTTGGAATGTTTGCATCTTACCATCGAGAAGATGATAGAAATAATATTTCCATCTCTTCAAGTGGTACATTTTTACTTAACGTAATAGAATGATCAATATATATAGTTACTTGTTGGATGAATTTAAATGATGCTTAGAGCCAATTTTGAAGACAGACTCGCCCCGTCTATAACCTTGGCTATGGCCTGGCAGATAGTCTCATCATGCATCATCGTCTTCTTACGACGCTAGTTATACCTGACAATCAGGATGGGGATGGCTCTTGGACACTCAGCATTCAATCTGTTGAAGAGATAATTTTCAAATCGATACTAAATGACTCCGCTGTGATGAAGAGTGCCACCACCTCAAAATCGGAGAAGGTGGAGACAATACCGCAACTAGTGACATCTCCCTTCTCGTTTACTACAGGTATAAAGTTATGAAGTTTTATCATTCAAATTTGTTGACTATGGTATTAATGAAGAAATTATTTATTTTAGGTTGCATACTGCTTGGCAGTATCAATATGTTTGCGCAACACCGTAACGAACAAGAAGCAATCCGAATTGCCCAGGATTTTTTTAAGCCAGTGGTCAAGAAGTCCCGTCTGGTTGTGGTGCCACAACAAAAAGTGCAGGCGAAACTTGCCAAGGTCTCAGGTTCTAATCGTGCCGCAGTTACCAAAAATAGTAGCTGTTTCATCATCAACGATGAGGTCAATAACCGCTTCGTTATCGTGTCGGCTGATGAACGATTTTATAAGATTCTTGGATATTCCAATAATGGAATATTTGACCCGGAAAATGCTCCTATTGGACTATTGGAATTGCTAGATGGCTATGATGCACAATATGAATACCTTTTAGAGCATGCACCTACAGCTCCTCTCCTTGATGTGCGGAAAGATAACTTTCCTATTGTCGAGCCATTAATAAAGTCTAAATGGAATCAGAATGCTCCATATTGGAATCTGTGTCCTTATGACTATAGTCAAACATCAAGTCATCCTTGTTATACCGGTTGTGTCGCAACTGCTTTGGCGCAAGTCATGTATTATTACAAGTATCCAGATGACGCACAGGGATATTATTCTTATACAACTTCCTTTGGAAGCACGTTGACTGTCGATTATGATACAGTTCATTTCAATTGGGACAAGATGTGCGATACCTATGTTTATTATTATGATGATAATGGTGAGCGACTGCGTGTCCCAGAACGTACAGCTGAAGAAAACGAAGAAGTGGCAAAATTGATGAAAGCCTGTGGTGTGTCAGTTGCCATGAAATATGGAACTGGTGGATCGTATGCTTATAGTCAGGACTTGGTTGCATCACTTGTCAAATATTTCAAATATAATCCTAATATCCTATACAAAAGAAAAGATGATTTCTCCACAGAAGATTGGGATCAAATGATTTTGAAAGATCTACAAGAAGGGCATCCAATTTTATATAGTGGATCTGAAGGTGGATGGACTGGCCATCAATTCATTCTTGACGGATGTGACGAAAATGGTTTGTATCATTTTAATTTCGGTTGGAGTGGCAATGATGATGGATATTACAGCCTAACTGGAACAGATGCAATTGACTATAAATATGGTCAAGCCATGGTTTATCAAATAACACCTGAAAAATATGGTATTCATGAAGATTATAATGTTTCAAGGTTTGAAATGCATAAAATAAATGTCGCTTTGGGTGACGATTGTCAGTTCTCTTTACAGACCGATTATGCTCGAAGTGGGGTTAAAACAGACGCGCTTCCTTTTAACGGTCTGATCGGTGTTGGCTTGTTTGACACTGAATATAATTTTATCGATAGCCTATATAGCAAACAAATCACAGCGGGTACAACATATGAAAGCATTTGGAGAGAAACTCTTTTCTTTGACGGGTCGAAGTTTCTTGATGGGAAAGACTATATTATTGCACCATTCTCTAAAGCTGTCGAAGCCCAACAGCCCGACCTTATACTTAATAAAAATGGGAACATAACTTACTATACTGCGAAAAGGGTGAACAATACAATACATCTTAGTCCTCAGGGAGTAGAGATTCTCAATGTTTCGGGAGTATATAAAGTGGTTGCCACCAATCAAAATGGACAGCAGACAGGATGGTATGCAAGAATTGACTTGAACGAAAAAACATCGGATTATAACTTCACGATATATAATATTGACCCAGCTGCATCCAATATGGAGGATAGCAGAATGTGCAGAATCTCCGGCGAACTCAGCCATGACGGTACACAATTGAAGCTAAGTAAGTATGTTTGCTATGGTTCAGACGTAGTCTTAATGAATTATTCCAATATTAAAGACGATATAATATTGTACATTAATCTAGATAATGGGCAATTGACTATCAATGACACTTGGGGAGCAGTACTGAGAAGTGACAGCAGTGTTGTGTCTCAATACATGAACACTCTGTTTACTCCTATTTCACGCGACGAATTGGAGTTGACAATAGCATCGAATTATGCCGGAGAACTGACAAATAAGATACCTCCAAGTATAAAGAACTTCATTACGTCGTTGACTTTAACAGGAACTATTAATGGAACAGACATCAAATTTATCAGAGAACTTGCTACCACAGGGTCGCTTATGCATCTTGATATTTCCGAAGCACGTATTGTTGAAGGCGGAGAATCGTATTACGAGGATTACCAGACTCAAAACAACGTGATTGGGAAATATATGTTCTATTATTGTGGAAATTTGAAGTCAATCACATTGCCATCAAATATAATCAGCATAGGTGAGTATGCATTCTATAATTGCGATGGAATAGAGAGCATTATATTGCCAGAAGGAATAAACGAAATACCATCGTCTGCCTTCAGTTTATGTGATAACCTTTCTTATTTAAGCATACCGTCTTCAGTTAGAATAATTGCTAATTGTATATCGTATTGTCGTTCGATAAAACGTATTGATTGCTATATAAGAAATGTAGAGTCGCTGAAGTCTTCATCGTATTCCTGGGCAACAGCAGGTGACATTAGAGCCTTCAAGGATGTACCTGATGGCTGTGAATGGCATGTTCCTCATGGCCTTACACAGCAGTATACCAGTCAATCTTGGTGGAATCCAACATGGACTATCAACGATGATTTGAACTTAAACCTTTTGATGGGTGACAGTAATGATGACGGAGAAATAGATGTTGCTGATGTCATGTCTATTGCCCACTATATTATGTTGCAACCACTGCCGACGTTTATGTTTGACACCAGCGACATGGATCATGATGGAATGGTTGATGTGGCAGACCTCATGCAGGTAATACAGCTTATTATGCAACAGAGCTCAGCATCGTCGACACGAAAATCAGCGCGTGGAGTTAATTGTTTGTCACAATTGCTGCTGAATCCTTCAAAAGAATATTCTGTCCTTTCTATTTCGAGCAAAAATGATTATGTTGCTGCTCAGTTTGATGTATGCTTGCCACAGGGGACATACATACGCACTATTTGCTCGAAGAATCATGATGCCAGTATACATTTTGAACGCTTAGACAATAGAACATACCGTGTTGTCATGTTTTCTGTAGATGGCCGCCCTCTTGCCGGTATGGATAATGAACTTTTGACGTTAACGTTCACAGATGAGAGCATTGTACCTGATATATCCAATGTCCTGTTCGTTTCTAATTGCGATGAAAAACATTATTTGGAAGTTGATAATGGTCATACGACCAAAGTAAACGTTCCAGAAATTGGACAGAGTGTGCGGGCATATACAATTGACGGGCGTAAGGTCATTACAGGAAGCCCCAATAAGCTTACCAAAGGTTTTTATATTATTAATGGTAAAAAAAATATAGTAAAATGAAACATATTAGGTATATTGTGGTTGCACTGCTACTCGTGCTTGCTAATCTCGCATTTGCCGACAACACTAAAATGGCTGATGTGACCATATATAAAGGAGAGCAACAGGTTATAGACATTGAACTTGTCAATCCAGACAGGAGCTATTCTGCATTCCAGTTGGACTTGAAGTTACCCGATGGTATTATTGTTGCAGTTGCCCAGAATGGAGAACCTGCAATAGCGCTTAATGAAGGCCGGTCAGATGACCACTCTTTCAAGGTGGTAAAAGTCAATTCTGACACATATAGGCTATTGGCTTACTCTATGGATAATAAACCTTTCAAGGGTAACTCTGGTTCGTTGGCTACAGTTCTTTTGGAAACGAGCAAAACAACACCTAATGGTAAGTTTATAGTGAACATCATGGATCAGAGATTTACTGATTTATCAGGGAGTAAAGTGCTATTTGACGATGTGTCTGCCACCATTACAGTTCAGGAAAAGCCAGTGACAATTACCGCTACCAGCTATACCCGCTACTATGGTGATGAAAATCCTGTTTTCTCATATACCTCAGAAGGAGCAGATCTCCGTGGTATTCCAACTTTAAGTTGTGACGCGACGCCTTTGTCTCCTGTTGGCCAATATCCCATCAAAATGCAGGTAGGCAGCGTAACTAATGGTAATGTAACATTTGTTGATGGCGTGTTGACTATAGTGAAAACTCCTCTCACCATTATTGCTGACAACAAGACGAAAAAACAAGGCGATGATATGCCGGAGTTTACTGCCACATATTCTGGATTCAAAAATGATGAAGACGCCACTGCGTTGTCTGTTCCTCCCAAATTTAGCTGTAATGCTGACGAGTATTCCGAACCGGGCAGCTATGATATTCATGTATTTGGGGCAGAAGCTACCAATTACGAAATCAATTATAAAGATGGATTTTTATCAGTAACGCTACCTGATCCCATAGTGGTAACAGTTAAACAACACTCACGTTTATATGGTGAGGGTAATCCGGAAAATTATGAGTATACTGTTGAAGGAGGAGTATTGTCAGGAGAACCTGTTATCACTTGTACAGCTGACGAAAAATCTCCAGTAGGTTTGTATGACATCATTATCAGTAAAGGAACTGTTACGAACTACAATGTGACCTTTGTAAACGGTGTCCTTTCAGTGAACAAGGCCCCCTTGTTGGTAAAGGCCGATGATAAGGAGATGCTTATTGGCAATCAGGTCCCTGTGCTGACTGCAAATTACCAAGGTTTCAAGAATGATGACTCTCAAGCATCATTAGTCAAGACGCCAGAATTTACGTGCGATGCAACCTCTATGTCGCTAGAGGGCTCTTATCCAATCTATGTCTTTGGCGCTGAATCTCCAAACTATGAGTTCGTATATGAAAAAGGAACTCTGACAGTTGTCGATCCTCCGTTAGTGGTCAAAGTTATAAGTACTATTCGTGAATACGGAGAAGAGAATCCAAAATTTGAGTATGTTGTTGAAGGTGGTAACTTGATAGGCAATCCGCTCTTGACATGTGAGGCAATGCCTAACTCACCTGTAGCGGACTATAGTATCAAGATTTCAAAAGGTAATATCATGAACGCTCATGTAACATATATTGACGGTACGCTGACTGTTAATAAAGCAAATCTATTGATTAAAGCAGAAGATAAAATCATCAGACAAGACGATGAGATTCCTATGTTCACCGCATCATATAGGGGATTTAAACTTGATGAAGATGAAACATCGTTAAGCAAGCTGCCAGAATTTAGATGTGAAGCGAATAACTCTAAACAAATAGGAGATTTTTCTATTTCTATTTTTGGAGCAGAAGCAACCAATTACGATATCTCTTATGTGAACGGTTTGTTGACAATCGTTGAACGTCCTATAACGGTAAGAGCAGTTAGTCAAGTACGTGTATATGGTGACTCTAATCCCGTTTTCGTCTATGAAGTTGAAGGAGGAAAACTATATGGAGAACCATTATTGCGTTGCGAGGCAGACCAGAAATCTGCAGTTGGAGAATATACAATTGTAATAGAGAAAGGTTCTGTTACCAATAGTGCTGTGACATTTGTTAATGGAACTCTCAAAATAGAGAAAGCTTTGTTGACCGTTACAGCAGATAATAAACAGGTAAAATATGGAGATGAAATGCCAGAATATACGGCTACTTATTCTGGATTTAAAAATAACGAGACTCCTGACGTGCTAGAGAAATTACCATCGTTTATCTGTTCTGCAACACCTTATTCAGAACCAGGAGAATATGTTATTGAGGTATTGGAGGGTTACGACAAGAACTATGAATTCAAGTATATTTCAGGTTCATTGTTAATAACTCTTCCCGACCCCATCGTAGCGGAAATATCAAATCCTATACCAGGACAATTAGGAAACCAATTGACACGGGCAGGTTACTCTATTATGAAAGTGAATGAGCTGAAAGTGAATGGTCAGTTAAATGGCACGGACATTAAATGTATCCGCGAAATGCTTATCAGTGGTAATCTTTCTGATCTAGATATTCAGAAAACGTCTATTGTAAAGGGTGGCGATTCTTATTATAATGGAGGTTTTTCTGAGCAATATACGGAAAACGATGTAATAGGTCAATTTATGTTTTATAATTGCAAAAAGCTTATATCTATCCAATTACCTAATACCATCAAACGTATAGAATATGCTTTTAGTGGCTGTGATAATTTGCTACGCTTAGACATCCCAGAATCTTGTGAAGAAATAGGAGCTTTGGCAATAGAACTATGTCCGAGTCTAACTACTATTACAATTCCCGCACAAACTAAATTATTTGATTCTTACAACGGATTGTTCTGCCCAAGTCTCACTTCCATTGAAGTTGATCCTTCCAACCAGTGGTTGACAACTGTTGATGGTGTGCTTTTTACAAAAGATAAAACAACACTTATCAAATATCCAATGGGAAAAAAAGATGAATCGTATACAGTACCTAATGAAGTTACCAAAATTGATGATTGGGCATTTTGTTCTGCATTGTTTGTAAATATCATTCTATCAAATAAACTTGATATTATTGGGAGTTCCGCATTTAAGAATTGTGATGAGTTATCGGAGATAGAATTACCAGGTTCTGTACGGTCAATCGGAATGAGTGCCTTTTCAGGTTGTGATAATTTGAAGTGTCTTTCATTGCCAAATGGACTTACAGAAATACCAGATTTCTTAGCAGACTATTGTAAAAGCTTGGCACGCCTTGATATTCCAAGTACAATACAGACGATTGGCTATGCTGCGTTTTCGCATTGTAGTTCATTGTCTACGATTTATTGCGCAATTCTTGACATTGAATCTGTCAACTTTGATGTTGATTATGAGTCAAAAGTAGCTAATGCATTTATTGGAATAGATGACGAATGTGAATGGCATGTTCCTGAAGGTCCTGATGGAGATTATTACAAATATAAATATCTCTATGTGTCACAGCCTTGGTGGATTTCTTCTTGGAAAATAGAAGAACCTTATATTACTGATGCAATTGAGAATGTGTATGCTTATTCAAACCAAATAGAATCACGGGACGGCAGAATAATTATTCACTCAAATAGTGATACCCCCATTCGTATATACAATGTTAGTGGCTCTATGGTTAGTAAAATAGGCTCAAGGAAGGACGAACAATATCAGATTGAAATACCACGCGGCATGTATATCATAAACAACAAGAAAGTAATGCTTAAATAAATTTCAGCCGCTGTGATGGATAGTTGCAGCGGCTGTTTTCAACGGAATTGAGCAATTTTAACAATATTTTTGCTGTTTATTAAGCGATATTGTCTATCTTTGTAAGCAAATATTTCGATTAACAAAAAAAGTGTAATATGTCATATCGTGTAATGATAATAAAGACAATGCATTGTGTTTCCAAATTCAGGCATAGACCTGTAGGGAATATAATGCGTTATGATTACACAAGAACAAGAAAGCGAAAAAGCCCAGGTTGCAAGGCAGCTGATAGCCAGTGAGGTTTCACCTTCGGGTGAAAATTATGCCCATTTTGTTAATCAGGATTGGGTAAGTGATTTGTTATGTCTGTATGATTCATCAGACAAGTGTATTAACCGTGATAATGCAATCATCAAGAAACTTGGTGAGGTGCGTGACTCTAAGACGGCTCTTGAACTGAAATACCTTCTTGACCACGTAAACAAGGAGGTTCGTCGGGAGTTCGTTTGCAAATTCTTGGCTCTAGGCATCTTGGCCAGCCAGCCTTCTGTGACGGTAAAAGTGGACTGGACAGGCCATACTGATGTGAAGAGAAAGAATGACGGTAGAATCCGTCTTTATCTGATTAAGAATGGAAGGGAGGAACCGGTTTACTTCAAGAGGAGGTCTTCTGTAATCCTGTACCTTATCTATCTGCTAGATGTCTATCAGTCTGAGAAAGCAGATGATTTAGACATCGCCAAGCATGACAAGCAGTTTTGTGAACTATTTAATAAGGTATATGCCTATAATGGTGGTATGGAGAAATTCAAGACCCTGATGGGCAAGGGGAACTCAGAACAAAAGTTATTGAGGGATAGCTTGGGCGACATCCGTCATGCTGTAGGTGACACTTGCAAGTTGTTGCACGAGCCTGCATCTCCCTACATTCTCTCTGGCAAGAACTCTCATCTTTGTATTCAGAAGAAGAATATCGTCATAGATGAAAGGCTCTTGAATGATATTTAGGAGAAAAAAGACGAAAAGCCTTTCTCTCAGTACGTACTAAAGGGACTTTAACTTTGTGTACGTGTACACGGCACCATCATAGGTGCCGTTTTTTCGTACCTTTGCACGCGAGACATATTATTGTGAATTAAAAGAAGAAAAGGAGAAAGGTTATGAAAAAAACGACTAATAACAGCGGCCTTGAGGCTGAGCAGCCTAAGGACTATAAGGCTGAAGGTGAGATGTTCATCAAAGAACTGACAGACAAGAAAAACGGTGCCAATTACAGCCGTCAATTCTTTTTTGACACGGTAGTAACAGATGCCAATGGCAATAAGAAAAAGAAGGCTTGTCAAATTGCACCCATGCGCTCAAAGATGATTTACGACTTAAAGAGAGATTATGATGTGAATGTTAAGCCAGAAGACTTCAGCACCATTCTCTATATGACGCTGTGGGCTGGGGGCAGCTGGGATCCGCTGAGTACTTTCCAAGGACGCAGCTCGTTCTTTGCCTGGCTGAGAACCGTGACTAAGAATGCTATCATGGAATGGCTGATAGAGGAGAAACTGATTAATGGCGTGATCCCTCCAACGATGAGCAACACCCGTCTTGCTTTGCTTTCCCAGGCCCCATCCAAATGTAAGATTGTGATAGATGAGCTGATGGTTGGTAGCAAGTATCATGGCTTGCTCACAGCTATCTATGTTGACCGTCTTCCCAAGGAGAAGGTTATGAAGCGTTTGAACATCAGCGACTGCGAATATGAGTCAGGTAAGAAGTCCGGTGAGAACAAACTGAAGGATGCATTGATTCGCTCCGTAGAATTCACTGAAGAGAATATTCTCCGTGATAAGAAGAAGCATGTGGTTACCGTTTCTTCTGAATTTGTGGCCGACCTGTCTGAGTGGTGCAAGTCCAAGACCAGTGTGAACCTTCTGTCTGACGTGTTTGGCACTAACCTTTCTGACGAGGAGGTATGCAAGAAGACCATTGACTTCCTGTATGACTTCTCTACAAAACAGTGGCCTGAGGAGGTGGGGGGGGCCCAATGAGAAGGATGAGAAGATCATTAAGAAGAACAAGGAGAAGGCAGAGAACAACAAACGCGATCGCCTGATCTGGTGTGAGCGTTTCATTAAGAACACGCCCCCTTGTGGACGTTGCATATAAGGTTAACCGTGACCGTGGATGGCTTGATACCCGCTATTCACGCCTGAACAAGAAGTTCAATAAGGCTATCAAGAATTGGTGGTTTTCACATGCAGCATAAACAATTTGCCCCTCACCCGGATTTGCTTCGCAAAATTGCACATAATTACTGTTTAGTGCAGTATGCTTTCCCTTACGTGAAACCAACTTTTACCACCATTTTACGTTAAAATTGACTAATTTTATCTCAATTTGTTATTTTTTTGACTTTTTTTTTCTTTATGTCCCCAAAAATATGTATCTTTACCACCGATTCTCGAAGTTAAGAGCCTTTGGGTAAACTGCGGACGTGTCCGTTATCGCCCACAGCGCAATTGACAGCCTACGCCGAGCTGAGGAAGGTGACTTCAGCAATGGAGGAACCTGACAAGGTGGGCATTGAGGTGGGAAGAGGGTCATTACATAGAAAGGCGTTTACAAAGCGCTCTGTTCTTGGACGTATCGAACATCTAGCAAATCGACGATAAAATTGTTGTCCGGAACAAAGCAGCGGTAGATGTCCTCGGGATGTGTCTATACGCATCCCTTTGTCGAGTAGCACTTCTGAAAGGTGTGTTCATTAGACATTGGGTACTATATTCATATCGGCGTGGGCTCTAACGTTGTCTGTTCAACAACAATAGGTAATGCTAGAGCCTCGATACGTGGAATAGACAACAGGACGATTCCACGCTTTTTTGTGTACCGTGTCGAACCGACATACATACGCAAAGGTCCGATATGAGCACATTGTCTAATGTGAAAACTCGTCGAGGCGAGGCAAAACCTCCGAGCGTCAGGCTTGCCCCTGATGCCTACCCCGAAGCCAAAAGCTCAAAAACAGGGGAGTCGGTAAGATATGTGCCAGATCCAAACAAAAGTTGGTTCGTTTTTCGTGCAACTCGTGGAAGAGAGGGTAAGGCTTCTGATTTTTTGGTAGAGGATGGCACTTACACTTATATCGCTCAGAAGTATGTTGAGAGATATGTTCGTGGCAAAAAGAAAAGATATCTCCAAACATTAATTCCTAATTTAGTTTTTGCTTATACAACAGAAGAAAAGGCTGAGGAGTATGTTAATCACACGCCTGACCTTTCGTATCTAAGCTATTACTACAATCATTTTGAAGAAGATGTTGACAAAAAGAATCCTCCTTTAACAATTTCTCTCAAGGAGATGGAGAGATATATTAAGACCACATGTAATAAAAACAAACATTTGTTATTTGTAGATACTTCTCAAGTCCATTATAAAAGCGGAGAGAATGTTAAGGTCGTAGAAGGTCCATTTGCTGGTGTTGAAGGAAAAGTAGCACGTATTTCTGGTCAGCAGAGGGTTGTCATTTCTTTATCCAAAATCGGATTAATTTCTACTGCGTACATTCCTACTGCATTTCTACAAAGCCTTGATAACAATGATTAGAATTATGTGGATTACAATCTATTTAATCATATTGAATATAATTACTTTTGGAATTTATGGTTACGATAAGCATTGTGCCGTCATTAACAAATGGCGAGTGTCAGAGTTCACTCTCATAGCATTAGCTTTAGGAGGTGGCTCTCTGGGAGCATTGATTGCAATGCATGGTTTTCACCACAAAACACAGCATAAGTTGTTTCAGATATGTGTTCCACTATTTCTGACTATACAAATATTACTGTTGATTATAATATTATAAGATATGAGCATTTCACTAATTGCCAATACTGGTATCCAGTTCTTTTCATCTGATTTTGAAATAAAACCAGAAGAAAGCTTTGTTGACAAAGAAGGTAACTTCTTAAGTCCTTTAACTATCAAAGATGAAAACGACTTTGATGTTCCCTTGGTGTTCCATGAAAGCTACAACATCATGGATGATGTTTGGACGTTGGAGATGGCTGTAAACTTTACGGGAGGACAAATTGTCAGGCTCGATGATTTACGCAAACATAAGCCAATCCCCTACCTGTATCTTGATTCCGACGGCAATGAGCGTCTGGTAGATGAGGCTAAGATTGATTTCAGTACACTTGACGTTTTGGATGAGAAGGATTGCTATAGCGACTATTGTTTTGCCGGGTCTATCACAGAACGTCTATCAAAAGGAAATTGCCCGTTGGATGCTATAGAGAACCAGTGGCTACCTATGCCGATGTTTGAAAAAGACAGTCAAGGTAATAGCGTATTTGGCCCTACAGGTTGGTGCAGGATGAAACTCGTTCCTTCTTCAAAAGTAAAGAATGTCAGGCGCTATCATCTTGTATGGGCTTTTGATACCACATCTATCAAAAATGACATGTCAGGAACGAAGCCTTTCTTCTATGATGGTGAGGAAGAGAAACACTACTCTATCAGTAAGGATATCTCGCTCCTTTTCAATTTCTTCTCTCCCAAGCCCTATGATTGTGAATGGGTGGATGAATATATTGCTACACTTATTCATGGAAATAAAGAGAATACCGAATTAATCTCTGCTGAAGGTGAGGCATCACATTTCAGATATATAGCCTACTATATTACTATTGTGTCTTATATCCAAAAAATTGGTTTGACTCCTGATGTTATTCTTTACACAGACGATCAAGAAGCGAAACCAGTAGATTTGGTGCTTGACATAGGTAACTCCCGTACCTGTGGGGTTCTTTTCGAGGATGCAAACTTCACAAAAGTGGATATGCTTCAACTTCAAGACTTGTCTGAGCCGTGGAAAGTCTATAAGAAGCCATTTGATATGCGTTTGGCATTCCATCATTGCAAGTTTGGCGAAATGGATATTCCAGACCAGTTCTCATGGCAGAGTTTTCTGCGAATTGGTGACGAAGCCATCAAACTCATCTATAAATCCAGACCAGCAAATGGTGTCGCTCAAAAAACGACCAATTATTCTAGTCCGAAACGCTATTTGTGGGACAATAAACAATTTGACGGGCAATGGGACTTTTTAACCACTGAAGATGACGAGAATTCTTCTCTCAATCATTATATTAATATAAAAGGACTTTCAGAGCAATTTGATAGTGACGGGACGTTGCGACGTAGCAAGAACGGTGGCATCTTCAGCTCCTTCTCACGTAGGTCTCTGATGACTTTCGTCATGATAGAGATTTTCCAGCAAGCTAATTGTCAGATTAACAGTGCAGGCTTTAGAGAGAAACATGGTGATGTCAATATACCAAGAAAGTTGAGAAGCATTATTATTACTTGTCCTACAGCAATGCCCAAGGAAGAACAGATAATACTCCGCCAGTGTGCAGAGGATGCATATATATCTCTTCTTCGTTGCAAGGATCCTGATTTGTATTATCAGCCTTACGATCCAGCTGAGTGGCAAGGAAAGATTCAGATAATCCCATCAGTCAAAGATTTGACAACGAACCCCAACAATCCTGCTACACAACGCATCAAGACGGAATGGGGGTATGATGAGGCAACTTGTTGTCAGCTGGTTTACTTATATGCTGAGGTTGCCCAACGTTATCTGAACCATTGCGAGGATTTCTTCAACCTCTATGGTCATGTTCGAAAGGAGTTCTTAGAGGATGACTATAAGAGGAATTCTTTGACCATAGGCTCTGTTGACATCGGTGCGGGAACCACTGACTTAATGATTTGCGCCTATAAATATGATGAGAAGGGTGTATGTAAACTGACCCCCAAACCTTTGTTCTGGGATAGTTTCTATTATGCAGGAGATGATATTCTTGAAGAAATCGTAAGAGCTGTTATTATAGAAGGTCAGAACAAAGGACTCGGCCAACTTTATGAAGGTCCAATTTTCAATGCTATATGTTCTAACTATATGGCATTATCCGACGAGGACTTTATGGAGGCACTTAATTTGAAAGGAAAGATTAACCTGAATAACTTGTCAGATGCTGAGAAGTTTGAAATAAAGTACACCTACGCGTCTCGTGAGACTTCTGAGCGCATCCACAATTTCTTTGGAAAGGATAAAGCCCTGATGGATTACAAAGACAGAATCATGCGCCAGGATTTCAATGTTCAGGTATCAGTTCCCATGGGCCTAAAGATGCTTGACATGTTACGACTCGGACGCAAGTCTATGAGGCTTAAATATGAGGACTTCTTTGGTGAACTTCAACCTGCGAGTTTTATCTTAGAACACTTCAATAAGCACTTTAGCCTTAAGGCCAATGGAAAGACTTATGTAGATTTTGACTTCAAGAAGATTGTCTGGAACTTTGATGAAAGCTGTCTGGCTAACATCATAATTACCAAAATTGAGCCTTTAATGAAGCAACTCGCCATAGTGCTCAATACATACAATTGTGACATTGTACTTCTTGCAGGAAAACCGACGTCATTAACAGCTATTACAGACCTGTTCCTGAAGTATTATCCTACTTCTCCTAACCGTCTTATCCGTCTTAATGACTACCGTGTTGGCGAATGGTATCCTTTCGCTGATGGACTCGGATATTTTAAGGATCAGAAGTCATTGGTTGCCATTGGTGCCATGATAGGATATATGTCCTCAAATGGCGGAATCAACGGATTCCACATGGACATGACCCATTTGAAGAAGGATATGGTTTCAACCGCCAATTACATGGGATTGTACAATGCTGTCAACCAAAAAGTTGCAGAGGCCATTCTTACACCAGAACAAAATACTGCAACGTTTGAAGTGCATGGTTTCCCGTTATTCATTGGTTGTAAGCAACTTGTATCACAATTCTATCAGGCACGCCCAATATTCGCTTTGAATTTGGCTGAGGATGTTGACTTGCATTCAGTATCTTTACCCTTAAAGGTATCCGTAGTGAGGAATTACTCCCAGGATAAAGAAGAATTAAGAATAGTATCGGCTGTAGATGCTATGGGTAAGCCATTCTCTCAGCAGAAATTAAGCTTTGGAGTGCAAAGTCTTGCCAGTGATGGAGCCTATTGGCTTGATAAGGGTGAGTTCGTTTTAAGTATTAACGGATAAATAAAAACCAGGATTATGAACGATATTATAGAAACCAAAAATAGTGAATTGATTCAAAATGTGACAAACCAAATCAATTCCATTAACAATTTCATTAAATGGGGTGACAGCCATTTACAAGAGAGCCGTCGTGAAGAGACCTTTAAGAAATTGGTTAATATAAGAAGACATTTGAAACGTCTTCGTTTCTCATTGGAAAGCAACCCTGCAATTGCTGCTTTTGGTGAGAGTCAGAAGGGTAAGAGTTATGTTATTAGTTCTCTTCTCGCGAGAAAAGGCCAACAGTTTATGGTGTTGGATCCTAAGACGGGCGACAGCTACAATTTTGTAGAGCAGCTAAATCCAATTACCCGTGACACTGAGGCTACAGGTGTGGCAACGCGCTTTACCCGTAGCTATGAAGTACCTGATGAGAACTATCCCGTCATGGTAAAAGTGCTATCCATCGCTGATATGCTCCAGATATTGTGTGATACCGCATACAACGATGTTAAGTCACACTCAGTTATAGATCGTGAGGATATTGACGAATTCATGCTTGCTCAGGAGAGACGGTATAAAGGTACACCAAAAGTTCAACGTGTTCTTGACGAGGATGACATTATGAATGTACGTGAGTATGTAGAAGAGCATGTCGGTATCACTAAGGCTAAGGAACTGCTTGATTCAAGATTCTTCGATGTACTGGCACGAATAGTTCCTTATGTTCAACCCCGTGAATGGCCTCAGTTAATGTCTAAGCTTTGGTACGACAATTCTGATATAACAAGTCTTTTTGTTAGAATGCTTCAGGGATATGAGACTCTTGGCTTCTCAAAGCGTATTTATATCCCCATTTCTGCGCTGTTGAATACGACAACCACATTAATGAGTTCTCTTTGTTTGCAAAAACTTGACGTTGCTTCTCCGACAACTGGTAACGTTGACCCTAATATGGGTACAGACTTACTCACCGAAGATAAGAAGATTGTAGGAGGTTTCTCTAAAAGTGTTCTTTCTGCAATTGCGGCGGAAGTAGTGTTCCAAATTCCTGAAGAAACAATCAGTGAAGAATTAATATATAATCTTGATGGTATTCAGGAGGATGGCAATCGTCAGCGTCTTCTTTCTAAGGGCTGGAATAAAAAGGTGAGCAAGGAATTCTTGAATACGGTTGACATCTTTGACTTTCCTGGAGCACGTGCCGCATTGGAACTTCAAGAAGAGCAGATTAAGATTGAATTGAATAACAAGATGATGCTTCGTGGCAAAGTTCGCTACCTATTTAATAAATATAGCGATGAGAGATTGATTAATGTATTGATGCTCTGCCACGACCACATGCAGAACGGACCTACAGTTATGCCTGGATTAGTTGAGCAGTGGGTTAAGCAAAATATGGGAGCAACCGTAAGAGATCGTACTGCTTATTTGGACAAGAGTATTGTCTCTCCCTTGTTTATGATTGCTACCAAGTTTAATATTGATATGAGCCATTCTGTTCAAAGCGGAGGTGATGATCAGATTGAAAAGAGATGGGAGGACCGCTATAAGAAAGTTCTTTATGATCAGGTTTTGCAGGCAGATAGCCTTAGCTGGTTTGGTAATTGGACTGAGCGAGGCGGCTTCCGCAATACTTATTTGCTTAGAGACTACAAGTGGTCTGGCGTAAATGGCAATCGTTTGTTTGAGGGATTTGACACACAGGGAATTGAAACATCTGAGATTGACGCGCCGTTCCATCAGGAACTTCGCCAAAGTTTCATAACCAGTCCTTATGTCAACACCTTCTTTGAGGATCCCGAACTGGCATGGGATGCTGCGGCTACTATGAATAACGACGGCGCTACTCGTATAATCGAGAACTTGGGTATTGTAGCCTCGAATGCAAAAGAGAGTCGTCTGTATAAGTATCAGTCAGAAGTAAAGGGATTGCATGCTCAAACACTTCAACTCATGCAAGAGTATTATCACGATGAGAATGATGAAGATGTACTACAAAAGGCCATCGCTCGAAGTGGTTCTATCGTAGCAGAGTTTGACGTGGTCTGCGGTAAGGACAATTACTTCTTCGGTCGAATGATACAGAACTTGCAGGTTAGCGAGAATTATGTATTCGATTTCTATTACAACTCTCTGAACAATACCAAAATGATTTCCGATCGGGATATGAAAGAATATGATTTAATCCTTTCCCGTTGTCATGGTCGTATTTCTTCAAGCAATACTTACGAACAGAATTTGGAAATCTTGCGCCAAGAATATCATTATCCGACAGTCCTTGATTGTAAAGAGTTCTTTGAGGGCGTAAAGGGAATCTCTCTTGAAAAGTTGTTTGAATGTAATTTCAAGCAGAAGAGCAATTCTGAACAATTGGCTGAGGGTATTGTCAACAAGTGGATAGAAGATATTAAGGCTCAGAAGAACTTGAAGTATTATGAGGCAGAGGGTTGCAATACCCTCACTGTTTTAGACTTAATAGAGAATATCAAGGCTGTTGCAGATACTACGAAATTGGTTGCTTTTATTGCAAAAACCATCAGTCCGTTTGTTGATGCGATAGCTGTTCCTCATCAGATACTGGATATGATAGCCGATACTACAGCTGAAATAATCAATGAGTTTGTGGTTACATTCGGCTATAATTATTACTCAGAGGATAAGATTGCAGATTTGAAACTTATCAACGAGAAAAACAATTTGCATCTGTCATTTGATTACGGTATGACAGACAAAGTTCCTATGTCCAATGATGAGCTTTCTGACTTGTTTGATGATATTCGTCCGACAGAGGAAAACGCTATGCTTACCTCTCTCCCATCGTTTATAAACTATAACAAGTGGATAGATTTGTTATTAATATCATTCATTGCCTCTTACAACGTGCCTAATTATGATGTGGAGGCTAATAAACAACTTGGAATTCTACTTCAGTCATTCAAAGACTTAGCAAGTTAAGTTTATGGATATACATCGTTCATCGATAAAAGATTTTATTATGCCCAAAGTAAAGTCTGTCATTGTGATAGACTATTACGAGGGCATTCAAGGGCTATTGAGGTCAAGAGAAGAATTCCCTTACAATGACTTCCTGGCTAATCCTCGATTACGTACTCAGACAGAAATAACGTGGGCGACAGATTCCTTTACCGAAAGGCCAAAACTCCTGATTGACCTTGATGGTGTCTTGAAGGAAAGATATGCATACGCTTTGAAAGAGCGTATCAACTCAATAGAATCTTTAATAAGTATTCTTAAAGAAGAGGAAGGCGGCGCACCATTAAGTGAACTTCTTTCTAAGGCAGTGTCTTATATTGATGAACGCTCTGTATATTGCGGTGACGGAAATGTGGTTGTGGTAAACTGGGGACTAATCCCACGGAGACCAGACCTTGGTTCTGGAAGTATTTATAGAAGTGGTAAGTTTGTAGCAAATTGGGATAAACTGCAAAGGAATCCTGATATGGAAAAACCAAAAGTTGAGGTTGAACCACAATCTCAGTCTTATGGTATAGATGAGCCAATAGTGCCAATAGAGCCAACAGCCCCTATTGAGCCAAACGTTCCTGAGCCTTTGGTTACATCGCAAACCCAGAATATCGAGCCAGAAAGTCCTATTGTAGATGTTTCTCAAAATCCGATTGCTAATGAATCCGAAGAGCACCCCGAATCTCCTAAGGATGTTCAGCCTTCTCAGCCTGATATTACCCAACCTCAGAACGAAGTTATCGTTGAAGAGAAACCTATTATCGAAGAGGTAAGGAAAGAAACGACAGAAAAGCCACGAGAAGAGACCAAAGAGAATCAGGGCAAAAAATCAAAAAAAGATGACGATGAATATACATGGAAAACTTTCTTTGGTGGACTCTGGAAAGGTCTAAAGTTTATTTTGCGCAAGTTGTGGTGGCTTCTTGTGTTTATCATTCTGTTATTTGCTATATTATTCTTTTGTCGTGGATGTCAAGGGCCTATAAGTCAGATAAATCCGTTCTACAATCCTTTACCTGATAATCCTGTAGTTTTACCAATAGAGAATGGAGAGGTGGGAATGAGTGCTGATGGGAAAACGCAAATTGCTACTGACCGTCTCAACATTTTATTGGAAAAAGAGAACGACAACACCATGTTGGATTGGGCAAAAGCGTTTAAGAAAGCCTATCCTGATGAAGATTATGAAATCTTTTATTATAACAAAGAACTCTATAATCTCCAGATAAAAGTTCCATCAAACATGCGTGAGCAAGTTAAGAAGGAGATTAAAGAAAAACTAAGTAATTTTTCTTTTGACGTGTTTGATGAAACAGTTTACCAATCAGAAGAGGTTTCATTTAATGACCCAGAGTTAAAAGATCCAATGCATTCATGGTATTTAAAAGAAATAGGAGCCTATGATGCATGGCAGATTTTGCAAGGAGATTCAGATATTGTCGTTGCTATAGTTGATAATGGATTTGATTTAACTCATCCTGAATTTAGAGGAAAAATAATTCATCCATATAACGTATTAACTCAGAATTCAAATATAAGACCTATTAAAACCAAAGAAGGCGAAAACGCCCATGGAACGCATGTTGCAGCAACAGCGGTCGGAAATGGTAATAATGGTACAGGCTTATTAGGCATAGCCCCTAAATGCAAATTACTCCCCGTGCAAGTAGGAAACGACAATCCTGATGGATCAATGAGTAATCAGGCTATTATGGAAGGCGTAATGTATGCAATTTCCCAAGGAGCAGATGTCATTAACGTTTCGTTGGGAATGTACACTCCAGGCATTGTGAAAACGATGTCTGAAGCCCAGCAGCTTAATTACATTAGCAGTTCTATGAAACAGGAAGAACTGATGTGGTCAAAAATCTTTGAGAAAGCCAAACAAAGGAATAGCATCATAGTATTCGCCGCAGGAAATGATAATGTTGTTTCTGGTATTGACCCTAAGAAACGTAGTATAGAAACCATTCGTGTATCTGCTTTAAACACAGATTTATCAAAAGCACATTTTAGTAATTTTGGAGTATATCCTCAACTTAACAGGTTCTATTCTACCGTCTCTGCTCCAGGCGTTGACATCTATAGCGCTGCTCCCCACGACAGTTATACAAGTATGAATGGTACTAGTATGGCTGCACCTGTGGTTTCAGGTGTTGTTGCTCTTTTAAAAAGTATAGACAAGAGTCTGACCGTTAGTCAAGTAACCTCAATACTTCAGCAGTCAGGACGGAATGTAGGTGACAATATCGGCCCTATGATAAATCTTCATAGAGCAGTATTATTAGCAAAGGGTGAGAAACTGCCTACCAAATGCGATGAAATCTCAGAAGAGGTGAAAAGGCTAAAAGCGAAAATAGACAGTTTAACTAGAATTTGTCCAGATGCTGATGCACCATCAGATACATTAAAATATAATGAAGCAGTAAAAGACAAGCACGGCTTGGATGGACTCTGGAAATCAACAACTAGCCTTGTTTCTACTAATGACCATACCCCTATTGATTTATACATGGAGTTTAAAAAACTTAAAGGGACGTTGACCATTGTTAAGAACAAGGTGCGTTATACGGCTCCATTAAAAGCAACTATCAAGAAAGGAAAGATAAGCATTACACAAAGTTCCCCTGCTTCAAATGGAACAGACCATTTTGTTCCATATACATACGAATGTTCTGCTGACAGAAAAGGAAATTTGATTTGCACTGCAACCAGTACGGAGAACTCTGTTACTTTCAACTTAATCAGAATTAAATAATCAAAAATAATAATAATTATGGCAAAACAGAATTCAGACAATTTGTCCAAAGGAGACATTATTTCGTTTGTAGCTCTCCTTTTACTTGGTGTTACCGTTTTCTTCGGTATGAACTTTAAGACGCTGGGCGATAAAGTGCCAAGCATCGTAGTTGCAATTCTTCTCGTCGTAGTAATGACGGTATTTGTATTCTTGGCAGCTCATGCTA
>Ga0310695_10005187_pt1 | contig 23005 bp, 20 predicted proteins | sample RumenRJG_04DNA_FD_203882 | JGI IMG/M metagenome (GOLD analysis project Ga0310695, IMG submission 203882) | Bovine rumen microbial communities from Lethbridge, Alberta, Canada - RJG_04 (v2) (version 2) | ecosystem: Host-associated > Mammals > Digestive system > Stomach > Rumen | place: Canada...
TACTGGATGCACAACAACATGATTACCATCAACGGGCAGAAGATGGGTAAGTCTTTGGGCAACTTCATCACTCTGGAACAGTTCTTTACGGGTAATCACGAGAGTCTCGACCAGCCTTATTCGCCAATGACGATACGTTTCTTCATCCTCAGCGCACATTATCGCGGCACCGTGGATTTCTCTAATGATGCTCTGCATGCTGCTGAAAAGGGCTACAACAGACTGATGAACGGTATACATGACTTGGATCGTGTGCCTGTTTCTGACCAGTGTGACCCTGAGACTGAAAAATTCGTGAAGGCGCTGCGACAGAAGTGTTATGATGCCATGAATGATGATTTGCAAACTCCTCTGGTCATCAGTTATCTCTTCGAGGCTTGCCATGTCATCAACAGTTTGCTCGACCATAAGGCTAAAATCTGTGCTGAATGCCTGAAGGAACTCACGGAAACGATGAATCTATTCACTTTCGAACTCTTAGGCTTGAGAAGTGAGAAGGGTGACAATAATGATGCACGTGAGGAGGCTTATGGCAAGGTGGTAGACATGGTACTGGAACTTCGCGCCAAGGCTAAGGCTAACAAAGACTGGGCTACAAGTGATCAGATTCGTGACGAACTTGCTGCCAATGGCTTTGAGGTGAAAGATACTAAGGATGGTGTGACTTGGAAACTTAACAAGTAATCTCAACACCTTATATATAATATAATAACGCTTGCAGATGATTCTACAAGCGTTATTTTTTTTATCATCATTTCAGATAATCTCCGAAATCGGTAAGTCGCATATCGCCTTTCTTCATGAATGTGTCGTGGAAGGAAAGGGCTGCACGCATAGACTGCGGTTCGTGCCCCTTCTCCGCAATTCTGAGATATTCACGCAACAGCGGACGGTAATCGGGATGTGCACAGTTCTCTATGATTTCCTTTGCACGGCGCATAGGGCCTTTGCCACGAAGGTCGGCAACGCCTTGTTCTGTTACGATGACGTCGACATCATGTTCCGTAGAATCTACATGAGAGCACATCGGTACGATGGCTGATATCTTTCCGTCCTTTGCCGTAGATGCCGTCGTAAAGATGCTGATATATCCATTACGCTCGTAATCACACGAACCTCCGATACCGTTCATCAACTTACTGCCACAGATATGACTGGAATTCTCGTTGCCATACATATCACACTCTATGGCTGTGTTCAGGGCGATGACGCCTAAGCGGCGGATGACTTCCGGAGAGTTGGCAATCTCGCTCTGTCGGATGACCAAGTGTTGCTTGAAAAAGCGCATATTGTCGTAAACGGTCTTCAAGGTTTCATTGGTCACCGTCATCGCCGTGGCCGATGCATTCGTGATGATGCCCTTCTGTATTAAGTCGATGGCGGCATCTTGAACAACTTCTGAATAAACTTCGAAATGCGGTATGTGCGGATTCTGTCCAAGTGCTTGCAGCACAGCATTTCCCGTGGCACCGACGCCGCTCTGCAAAGGTAGAAACTGCGGAGGTATCCTTCCCTCGTTCATGTCCTTAACCAAAAACTCTGCGACATTATATCCCATCTGTTGGGTTTCTGCCGTCATGGCCTTGAAGGAACGTGCCTCCTCTGGAATGTTGCATTCCACTACTCCCACAATCTTATGCGGGTCTATCTCGATATAGTTCTTGCCCACCTTATCACCTACATGGATGATAGGAATAGGCTGACGGGCAAATCCACACTCACCGGGTTCATAACAATCATGAAGCAACTTGGCACTTGGATTGTGGAAATGATTATATTCTATGATCACTCGTTTGGCCAGTCGAGCTATCGTCACGGCAATGCCTCCGGCAGAAGTAAGATATGCCTTGCATAGGTTCTCTCCTTCTTCTAAATCGCTCACCTCGATGATGGCCCAGTCAATCTCGCCATAAAAGCCATGGCGCAGACGCTCTGCCATGTGACCGAGATGGGTATCTTCATAATCTATCTCGCCAAGATTGGTATGGGTGCGAAAATCTTTATTGGTGGAAAATGGGGCGCGAAACTTGATGGCATGGGCATTGGCCATATCTCCCTCAACACTTTGAAGAGATGATGCTCCCGTGAGGATTCCTACCTGAAAGGGACGACCTGCCTCATGCTCGGATATTGCTCGTCTGGATAGTTCGCGAAACACAGCTTTAGGAACTCCATTCGGGGTGAATCCTCCTAAGCCTATATATGCATTATCATTTATTAATGCTGCAGCTTCAGCAGCGGTTATTCTAGTGTAAGCCATCTGATTATTATCTTTATTTGCAAGCAAAGGTACATATTTTTTCATAAATACGGGCCTATTACTGCATAAAATACTATATTTTTATTCTTAAACGTATAACTATACGTCTAGTATGGAATAGTTTGTACTATCGGGTATATTTCCACGAAAACAAATATAGCAATAATTTGAAATCGAGCAAACGGCTTACTGCATTATTTTACAATTTATATGAACAGGTGCTTGACAAATTCCCAGATGACAATACCTGTGGTGGTACTGACATTTAAAGAATGCTTGGTGCCAAACTGTGGAATCTCTAGACAGTTATCGCTCATATCTACTACATTCTGTTTCACGCCCTTCACCTCATTACCCATGATCATGGCGAATCCCTGAGGCTTCTCGGAGTTTTCTGCAGACATAAGCCTTCTTAAGTCGCTACCTAAGTCTTGAAGTTTTGTACTGCCTTCCACCTGTTCGATGCTATACACATAATAGCCTTTGCGATGCAATTCCTCAACGGCATCTTCTGTGCGTTCGAAATATTTCCAGTCGACACTATCTTCGCCGCCAAGGGCTGTCTTGTGAATCTCTGCATGAGGAGGACAGGCTGTAATGCCACAAAGATAGACGGCTTCTACACGGAAGGCGTCGCCACAACGGAAGACGCTACCTACATTATATAATGAGCGGACATCATCGAGTACAACAATTAAAGGAAGCTTTTCGGCCTCCTTGAATTGTTCTATACTCATGCGATGCATCTCTATCGCTTTCAGTTTTCTCATGCTTCTTCTTTTGCTTTATAGGCCAAGGCATAGGCTTTGATCTGCTTGATCATTGCCAAGAGGCCGTTACTACGTGTTGGGCTCAGATGCTCTCTCAAACCTATCTCATCGATGAAATAGAGGTCGGCATCAAGGATTTCCGTTGGGGTATGACCACTCAACACTTGAATGAGCAGGGCGATGATACCTTTCACGATGAGCGCGTCACTATCAGCCGTAAACACGAGTTTACCATCTTCATAGTCGCATTGTACCCATACACGACTCTGACAACCGTCTATCAAATTGGTATCGTTCTTATATTTTTCGTCTAATACCTCTAGGTCATTACCTAAATCTATGAGCATCTGGTATTTATCCATCCAGTCGGTGAAGTCGGAAAACTCTTCGATGACTTCATCTTGTGCTTCCTTTATAGTCATTATTTTATCTCCTTGATTTCGTTTACTGTTATCAGTTTATAAAGTTTGTCGGAAGGACGCACTTTACCACTTACCGGGATAGAAACTCTCTGTCCTTGTTTCGCTACTTCTACTGGCTTTAGGTCGAAACGTATCTCGTCTGCATCCAGATACATTACGCCTGTCGTCGGGCCTGTGATGAGCAGTTTGTCGCCCCTATTAAACTCGGAAGCTTCTACGGCAACCTCTGCTACATTCAGTTTGCTGAAGTATTTCATTACCTTACCGACAAGGACTTTCTTCTCTGTGGCAACACTTCCGTAATGTTTGTTCCACTCGCCGAAGGTCTGTCCCTGATAATAGCCATCCCAGAAACCGCGATTGAATACGGTGGCCAATCGCTTGTCCCAAGCGTCTTTCTTCTCTTCGGTGAAGGTGCCGTCGAGTACGCTCTGAATAGCCTCCTTGTAGCACTTCACGACAGTATATACGTATTCTGGGCCACGGGCGCGTCCTTCGATCTTGAATACTCTTACACCTGCATCCATCATACGGTCGATGAAGCGAATGGTCTTCAAGTCTTTCGGACTCATCACGTACTTATTATCTATTTCCAGTTGATTACCGGTTTCATTATCTGTTACCGTATAAGAACGACGACAGATTTGCACACACTCACCACGATTGGCTGAACGATTGGCATTGGCAAGACTGAGATAACATTTGCCACTTACTGCCATACAAAGTGCTCCATGACAGAACATCTCGATACGAATTTGATTGCCCATCGGGCCACAGATATTCTGCTTGATGATCTGCTCATGAATTTCCTTCACCTGATCCATATTCAGTTCACGAGCCAATACTGAGACATCAGCAAAACGAGAATAAAACTTTAATGCTTCTGTATTTGATATGTTAAGTTGGGTGGAAAGGTGTACTTCCTCGCCTACTTCATTACAATATGACATGACAGCAACATCACTTGCGATGACGGCAGAAATCCCAGCCTCTTTGGCTGCATCGATGATTTCTTTCATCGTGGCAATGTCTCCATCATAAATTACGGTGTTCACCGTGAGATAGGTTTTTATACCATGCTCATTACAAGTAGCCGCAATCTCACGCAAATCACTAATATCAAAGTGATTGGCTGAATGAGAACGCATATTCAACTTGCCAATACCGAAATATACTGAGTCGGCACCAGCTTGAATGGCAGCCGCCAGCGATTCGCGCGAACCGACAGGCGCCATAACTTCGAATTCTTCAATTTTTGCATTCATGGCTGCAAAGTTACAAAAAAAATTGTATTTTTGCATCTTGTATGAAGAATCATGTATTTTTTATTGCTCTTATCATCTTATTATGTGGGTGCAAGGATCACAAAGTGCCTGTTGCTCAGCATCTTGGAATACATAACGATGTACTCCTGAAAACCACTCCGGTAAAGAATCAGGGGCATAGTGATGTGTGCTGGATTTATGCGATGCTCGCCACCATCGAAAGTGAACATCTGATGAAGGGGGATTCGGTAAATCTGTCGCCTGCTTTCTATGCCAGAATGATGCTCAGGGATAAAGCCTATAAATTATTTTTCAATAATAGAAACTGTAGTATCTCTATGAGAGGTATGGGTATGACTTTCATTCACCTTATTAATAAGTATGGTGCCGAGCCATACGATTCATACCCTGACAAGGATAATATCAACTATAAGGTGTTATCAAGGAAGATTGAAAAGATGGCCTTGTGCTACACTCGTCTATCGAAAGGTCTCCGAACTTATCAGGAGGATGTGGAGGATATCATCGATGAAGATATGGGATATATGCCAGCAAAATTCGTACATATGCTCGGTGCTGAATACACGCCATTAGAGTTTGCTCATAGTGTTTGTGTGCCTGATGAGTATCTATTCTTTACCAGTTTCACTCATCACCCTTTTGGAAAAGAGTTTGTTATAGAATCTCCGGACAACATGATGAATGATCGGTGCTATAATGTAGATATGAAAACGATGATGACGACCATCGAGAATTATATTCGCAAGGGGCATCCTGTATTCTGGGAAGGTGACATCAGCGAACCTGGTTTCTCATTTGCTGACGGCATTGCCATATTACCTTCTTCATGTAACATAACACAGGAGAACCGACAACGGATGTTTGAGAACCACCAAACAACTGATGACCACGCCATGACACTTGTAGGATTGGCTCATGACAAGAAGGGGAGAAAATATTTCATCGCCAAAAATTCATGGGGAACAGGCAATCCTCTTCATGGATTTATGTACCTGAGCTATGAATATGTGGCGATGAAAACGATCTGTTATGGTCTGTCAAGACAGAAATAAACAGTTATTAGAGATTATCATTTAAGATAACCATCTAGTTTTTTCAGATAATATTCTTTGAAGTCGTTCCAATGGTAATATGGGGCTATATCGGTCTTGATAGGCAAGGTAGCCTCATTTTCATTTCTTAGTACCTTAAAGATGATATCTTTATCTCCATAGTTTTTACGATAGAAAACAAACTGGATATTACATGCCATTGGGAAAATACGATAATCAAGCCAGCCTTCTTTATCCAGGTCATCAAGATTCTTGATTTGTTTACCAAGTCCGTCTAGATCAAGCAGACAGGTAAGTGGCATAACCATCGTGTCGTGCCCGTAGCGTAATGTTGCGCCAGGATGCTCAAGGGCAATACAACTATCAGCCTCGGTAATAATCTTGCGAAGAAGGTTACGCTGGCTATAAGGTTGCTGTCCACCGCTCAAAGGAGATGGGCCGAAAGAAACATACCAAAAAGCATTGTCACATTTCCAACTGTTGTATATTTCCTCATCACTAAATATATCATACAAAGAGATACTATCACGCAAATCTAAACTCTGCATATTGCTGGCCATACTAAACAACTTATGACCTAACCGATTTACATCAATTTGCTTCTTCCAGTAATCTTCATCATTAAAGATCAACTTCATGGCATGACTATAATTGGTATGGCTCTTTATGAAATCTGTGTATTCCTTGCAATGAGTACCCTTTTTCTTCCAACCACCAATATTGTCATCATCACTAAGATTCATATAATACATATCATGATAACTTGCGTCATGACGTATCTTGAGTTTAGGGTTCTCTATCAATAACTGTTGCAGAGCATTTTCCATCGAAAGAATACAGCGGATTACAACGGTACTTTTAGCATCTACATGAGCAGAATCGCTGAATATCTCAGGGAAATTCTCATACATACGCTTTGCTATCTGCTTATGCTGCTCTGCACCACGAAGCGTCAGCTCTCCATCTCTACCCATGGCAGACTCGCGGATACGGCGCACCTTCTCCAACAGTTCCTTACCCTTAGGAGTAAGTTTGTTGAGAGAATCAGCCTTAAGCAAAATAAAATACGGTTTGTCATAATCACCCTTCCCTATCTGATATCTACTGCCATGACGACCATAATGACTCAAATAAAAAGCATGGTATCCTGTAGGAGCAGGAGTAAGTTGCTTCTGTAATGGTCCGGGATATGCAAGATAATTACTAGCCGATAAACGACGATCCAACTTAAAATCTTTCTTTGCCTGTTGTCCCATCATAGAAACAGACAACATCATCAAAGAAAGCATAATAATAGTTCTTTTCATTTTTATTAAATCTTAGATGTTGCAAATATAAAACTAAAAATCTACAGATAACCTGCTTGATGGCTTGATTTATGTCAAAAACTGCTTAATAACATGTTGTGTTCGCACACAATCATTTGACATATATCAAGAAAGCGTATCATTTATTGTCTTTTTCTTGAAAAACATTGTGCATTACCAAAAATCAACCTACCTTTGCAATGTCAAAAGGAAAAAGCGGAAGTTGTTCCGCACATGGTTATTAGGTTTTTAGGTTTAAGATTGTTTAGTTGATAGGATTAGAAAAGGTAAGAAAGATTGTTAGTTTGAAAATAGGATTAGATTAGATAGGTAAATTGAGATTGTTATTAAGGGACAACAGGTATTAGGATAGGGATAAGGTAAATTAAAGATTGTTTTACAAGGGACGACAATTCAGTAGGTAGATAGAAAAAAAGGTAGAAAGATGAACATGATGTTAGTAATTACCTGGGCTGTAATATTTGCAACCACAGGTTACGTGATGAGGGATAGAACAAACCTTTAAAGGTTATGAAAAATTTGAGAAGAAAGAAATAGATGGACGCGTAGCAATATGATGCCACGCGTTTTTTGTTGTCTGTACTTTTCTTCTTATGCTAAGAAAAGCACGAAAACGGTCTGCACAGTTTGCCAGTTTAACCCTTTCGGCAAACTTTTAAGAATGAACCGAAAAAACCATCATATAATATTTTGTGTTTACTCTCTTTTTTTGTATTTTTGCATCAAAGTATAAATACGGAAAGTATTATGGCAAAACATCCTTTGTGGTCTGATGAATACTGGTTACTGCTCATGCAACTGTATATGAAAAAACCAGTCGGAGTAAAGCCTCTTTACTCTCGTTCCATTGTCGACTTGAGTCTGGAGCTTCACATACCACCCCAGTTTCTGTATGAGCAAATGTTTAAACTCAGAATGGTCACACCTAAAATGGAAAGGCTTTGGGATACCTTCGGAAAGAACCCGAGAAAACTGGCCAAAGAGGTAGACCTTCTCAGAAACATGAAAGGATATGGTAATGCTGAAAAATTCTATGAAGGGGTAAACATCAAGGAATCCTTTGAGAAAGATTGGAAACCTATCAACGGATATCCAAATCTTACGAATATTAAACTTATCCTCATTCTGGATTTATACTTTCAACTTACACCCATCACAATGGTTCCTGAAACTCCGGAAATTATTGATTTGGGAAAACTTATTCACGTGGAGCCTGTTCTTATCTCTGAGGTGTTGCAGGTGTATCAATTCTGTGACCCTTATCTTAACAGGGATGATCTGATGATATCACCATTACTTGCTCCCTGTCAGAGTATATGGAATAAATTCGGAAACGATAATCCGAAGATTTTATACGACTTGGCAACACAACTCAAAGAATACTACAAATAGATAAAACGGGTAGAAAGATAATATAAATCTCTATAGGCTATATGGTTCAGAAATTAATTCAAACGCAAACGCAGAAGTTACAGCAACTTCAACGACTGTCGGCTCAGCAGATGCTACAGGTGAAGTTGCTCGAGATGCCGTTGACTGAACTGGAGGAGAATATAGATGCTGAACTCGATGATAATCCTGCTCTCGAAAAAATCGAAGAGGAAGAAAATTTCAATGAGGAAGCCGTTACTCTATCAGGTGATTCTGATGACGTGAATAATGATGAAGACTTCGAAATGCAGAATGAACGCGAGGAAAGAGAAGAGGCTCTGGATTCTGCACTGGAGAGTATCGGTCGAGACGATGAGATGCCTGACTATGACAATGGGCATTATAATAAACAAAATGCTGATTACGAGGAAATCGTATATGGAGATACCACTTCTTTCTATGATAAGCTGAAAGAGCAAATGGATATGCTCGAACTTACTGATCAAGATCATGATATCATGGAATATCTCATCGGCTCACTCGATAGTGATGGTATTCTGCGAAAAGATCTTGACTCTATCTGTGATGAACTTGCTATCTATCACAACATTGATGTAGATAGCGCACACATTGAAAATATATTGAAAAGACTACAACAGTTTGACCCTGCTGGTATCGGGGGAAGAAATCTACAAGAATGTCTGCTGCTGCAAATTCAGAGATTACCACAAGGAAAACTCGCTGATGCCATGCGAACCGTAATCCAAGAGTATTTCGACGACTTTACCAAAAAGCATTGGGATAAAATAAAATCAGGTATGCAGCTCTCTGATACTCAGGTTGAAACTTTACAGGATGAAATTCGTAAACTCAATCCCAAACCTGGATCATCACTAGGAGAAACAGAAGGTAGAAACATCCAACAGATTACACCAGACTTCATCGTTGAGACAAATGATGATGGAAGCATCTCTTTTTCTCTCAACAATGACAGTCTTCCACAACTTACCATCTCACCGTCTTTCTCTGAAATGATGGACTCTCTGAAAAATAATAAAGAAGGACTGAACAGACAGGAAAAAGAAGCATTACTTTATGTTAAAGAAAAGGTAGATAAAGCCAAAGGATATATCGACGCCATCCGTCAACGCCAACATACTTTGACCATTACCATCAAAGCCATTATCGAATGGCAAAGAAAATTCTTTCAAGATGGAGACGAGGCTGACTTGCGACCGATGATTCTAAAGGATATCGCAGATAAAACAAATCTTGATATCTCTACGATATCACGAGTAAGCAACGTAAAGTACGTACAAACAAAATGGGGTATCTATCCGCTGAAATTCTTCTTTACGGATAGTTATACTACTGAAGATGGCGAAGAGTTGTCTACTAGAAAAATAAAAATAGCACTAAAGGAAATTATAGAAAATGAAGACCATCAAAAGCCAAAGAGTGATGAAACTTTAGCTTCTGATATGAAAGAAAAGGGATACCCTATAGCTCGAAGAACTATTACCAAATATCGTGAGCAATTAGGAATACCCGTAGCTCGACTAAGAAGAAAATGAAAGAAAAAAATATCATATTTACAGCAAGGGTGATGAGTTTGATCTTCACACCATTCTATCTCCCTCTTGTAGGATTTCTAGCCCTCTTTATCTTTAGTTATATGAGAGAATTGCCTTTTACCTATAAACTGTTCATGATTCTCTTCGTATATCTCTTTACGGTATTGATACCATCCATGTTGATACATCTATATCGTAGATATCAGGGATGGACACCTATGCAATTAGGACGAAAGGAACGCCGAATAGTTCCATATATCATATCTATCATCTGCTATGTATTCTGCTTCTTCTGGATGGTATATCATAATGTACCACGATTTCTCAGCATCATCTTGGTTGCAGCTCTCACCATTCAGATGGTTTGTGCGTTTGTCAACGTTTGGTGGAAGATATCTACACATTCGGCGGCTATCGGAGGAGTGGCAGGAGCACTTCTGGCCTTTGCCGAAATATTCACATTCAATCCCACATGGTGGCTCTGTCTTGTACTACTAGTTTCTGGAATGGTGGGTACCAGCAGAATGATCTTAAAACAACACAGTCTATCTCAAGTGCTTATAGGATTTCTATTAGGCTTTGTTTCGGCCTATATCATTATATAGAGAATACTAAACAACAATAAAATAAGATTATATGAAACCATTAGTCAGCATTATCATGGGCTCTACAAGCGATATGCCCGTTATGGAAAAAGCATGTAAATGGTTGAACGACAATGAGATTCCATTCGAGGTTAACGCACTGTCTGCTCACCGTACACCTGATGCCGTAGAGGCTTTCGCTAAAGAAGCTAAAAATCGTGGCATCAAAGTTATTATCGCAGCAGCAGGTATGGCTGCAGCATTACCAGGCGTCATTGCTGCGTCTACTCCTTTACCAGTAATCGGTGTACCTATCAAGGGCATGCTTGATGGTCTTGATGCTATGCTTTCTATCATCCAGATGCCTCCTGGCATCCCTGTAGCTACTGTTGGTGTAAACGCAGCACAGAATGCCGCAATCTTAGCAGCTGAGATGATTGCTCTTACCGATACTGAGGTAGCCAAAAAGGTTGATGCATGGAAAGCTGGTCTCGGAGCCAAAATAGAAAAAGCTAACAAGGATTTGGCCGAAATCAAAGACTATCAGTTTAAATGTAACTAATATTTCTTTCAAATAAAGAATATTTCTATAGATATGGATCTTTTTAATTATCATAGACGAGAAACATCTGTTGTCCACGTAGGTGCCATCGATATAGGGGGAGAGAACCCTATACGTGTGCAATCGATGACAACAACCAATACTAATGATACACAAGCCTGCATAGAACAGGCTGAACGCATTATCAAGGCTGGTGGTGAATTAGTTCGACTCACAACACAAGGTTCTCGTGAGGCTGAGAATCTAAAAAATATCAATGCAGGTATTCGTGCTGATGGCTACAACACGCCATTGGTGGCAGATATTCATTTCAATCCTCATGTTGCTGATGTTGCTGCACTATATGCAGAAAAAGTACGTATCAATCCGGGCAACTACGTAGACCCGGCACGTAAATTCATTCATCAGGAATATACTGACGAGGAATATGCTCAGGAACTCCAAAAAATTGAAGATCGTCTTGTTCCTTTCATCAATATTTGCAAAGAAAATCATACTGCTGTACGTATCGGTGTAAACCATGGCTCTCTCAGCGACCGTATTCGTAACAGATATGGTGACACTCCTGAAGGTATTGTAGAAAGTTGCATGGAATTCCTTCGTATCTTCAAAAAAGAGAACTTCAATGATGTTGTCATCTCTATTAAGTCTTCAAACACTGTTGTCATGGTACGGTCTGTTCGATTACTTGTAGAAACCATGAACAAGGAGGGTATGAACTACCCTCTCCATCTCGGTGTTACCGAAGCTGGTGAAGGTGAGGACGGAAGAATAAAGAGTGCTGTGGGTATCGGTGCATTACTTTCTGATGGTATTGGAGATACTGTTCGTGTAAGTCTTACAGAGGAACCTGAATGTGAGATTCCTGTTGCCCGTCATTTAATTGACTACATTAGCCAAAGAAAGGGGCATTTGGTTATTCCTGCTACAGAAGCAAAGGACTTTGACTGGTTACATCCTACACGTAGAAAGACATTGGCCAACAATAATATTGGTGGGGAAAATGTACCTGTAGTCATCACAAGTCGCACAGGAAAGAATGTTGAGGTCGTATCGGATTCTGATATCAAAGCCGATTATATATATGTTGGAAGTCAACTTCCGAAACATCCTAAGTCTAATGAGACTTATATCGTGGATTATAATGTCTATGGTATGCTTGAGCAGGAAAATAAGCTCACAGCCGATGGTAAACTTAAAAATGTAGACTGCCAACTTTATCCAATATTCCCTGTTGTAGCTATTCCTATGTTGTCTATGCTGCAATGTAAGATGAAGTTCCTGGTTTTGCAGTTTGGTACCCCAGCAGAGGAATATCTCACTTGTTTGAAGTATCATCCAGAGGTTGTTGTGGTATGTGCTACAAATCATCAGAATTGCCTTGGCGACCAACGCGCTTTAGTACATGAGATGATGAATGCTGGTGTGAAAACCCCTGTAATCTTCACAGAGATGTATCATCATAACCAAAACGAAAAGAGTGATTTCCAATTGGAATCTGCTGCTGACCTAGGAGCACTTCTTATAGACGGTCTTACTGACGGCATTTGGTTAATGAACGATGGTGACCTTAGTGAACAAGATATTACAGAGACGGCATTTGGTATTCTACAGGCTGCACGCCTTCGCACATCAAAAACTGAATATATCAGTTGTCCTGGTTGTGGAAGAACTCTTTATGACCTAAGAGATACTATTGCCAAGATTCGTGAGGCTACCAAGGGTATGAAAGGACTGAAGATTGGAATCATGGGATGTATCGTAAACGGACCAGGTGAAATGGCTGATGCTGATTATGGTTATGTCGGTGCCGGTCCAAAGCGTGTCAGTCTATATCGTAAACAGGTATGTATTGAGAAAAATATTCCTGAGGAATTGGCCGTAGAACATCTTCTGGCTTTAATCAAAAGTGACCAAAAATAAACTTACGGATAACTATAATAGAAAAAGGGGCACATTTTGTGATGTGCCCCCTTTCTTATTTTATTACCATAAACTAATTAAATTCAGAACTCTAGCAAATTATATTATTAACAGAATAAAACGATTGCTATTATTTAATAATAGAAGTAATCGGATTTCTGATACCTTTCATACCAACAAGAAAGGCCTTAGCACTACCAAACTTTAAGAACATATCCAAACGTACTGGTATATGATTGTTGTCATCGGTAACATAGAAATCTACAATACGCTTAAATTTACCATCTTCCTGTTCCATATAAGCTAACTTCAAACAACGATAGGTATGACCATTATCAGCCTTAACCTTCTGAATGCCCATATAACGTAATTGAGCCGGTGTACGGTCGTCTCCGTCTACAATCGGGAATTTCACCACATATCCCTTTGTCCATCCTTTAGGATTAAAGCTACGAGCTCTTAAGAAAATGCTCATCATATCATATACACAGTCATTATAAGAACGTTTCTTCCACAACTGTTCACCTGTGTGACGAATGCGATGCTGACGAATATTAGTATTTCCACCAGCATAGCTATAGAATACTTCATCTACAGTATATCGATTACCTTCACGAGCACCTTTTCTGAAATAAAGAGGCTCTAAATCTAAACTATTATAACAGAGAAGGGTATCACGCAAGACAAAGAAATCATCTAGTCTATTATTACCTCTCGTGGTAAGACTTCCACGATATGCAGGTTGTCCATGATAATTACTTTTCACGGTATACATACTGGCAGTACCCGCTTTTACCCATACGAATTTCCAATTATAATACATATTATAAGTAAGAAATTCACCAGAGCCAAAAGCAGTATTCTTATAACTGCATTGTGCTAAAGCCGATGATGTAGCACATATCATCATGGCTGATATTAAAAGAGTTCTTAAGTGTTTCATGTTATTTAGCAATATATTGAATACCCAACTTACTAGCTCTCTGGGCATTCTGATTTTTTATTTTCTTTTCTTTATCAGGTTTCTGCTTAGTCACCTTACTAGGTTTCTGCAAATAAAGAGGACGTTCTTCAGGATCCCAACTTTCATTAACATCCCACTTTTCGCGACATTCTATCGATTCCGGATAATAATAAACAGCCTCTGGTTGCAGGTCTTTACCATAATCACCAGTATCCCATTTACCATTCTGATTGCTATCCACAATCATTCTCATATAATAAGTACCAGGATTGATATAATAGAACTCAGCCAAACCATTATTAGAAATAACCTCTTTCACCACTTTATCGGAACCATCCAGCAACTGAACAATAATCTGTTTACCATTATATTTAGATATGTTGACAAAAAGTGAACTATAAGAGTCGTTACTCTTTACCTTGAATCCTTTCTTCTGAGCAATAGAAGTAAGACCGTATATATCTTGGAAAGCAGCAGAATCTATCTCCAAACTATATTCGATATCAGGACGCCACTCTCCTCTGAGTTGATATCTCCGATTCTCTAATTTGTCAAAAGCAAAAGGTGATCTATACCACAATGTATCATGCCTAGCATAGAGATGTATCTTCGAAACATCTACTTTTGCCAATGGCTTCACAAATTCGAATATGATATTTTTATCAGGATCAAGCATAGAAGGAGCACTGATATTGAAGATCAAAGGTTCCGGTTTACGGATAGAATCATAAGGTTCTCCTTTTTCCTTTGCTTTCTTTTGTGCCTTTTCCCATTTTTCTTGTTCCTTCTCCAAACGCTTCATTCTCTTGGCATAAGTATCCTTGGATAATACTTCCAACGACTCCGTAGAATTCTGAAGTACACCCATACTGTCTGTCTTCAGATAAGTCATATCAAAACGAAGTGTATCTTGATTTACCAAGGCAGTATCCTTCAGCCAATAAGTGACAGTATCTCTTTTTTCTGAACTTTCAACTACAAAAGCATTGGTTGCATCGAAATTCAATCCTTTGATTTCTGGTAACTTATCATTACCATAGGTAAAATACAACGTAAAGTGATCGGCGTCCTTACGTTCGCTCTTTATAAATGCTCTATCTGTAAGTGTCTCTGTAAAAGCACGTAAGACAATCTCATCTGGCAAGAAATGAGTATAAGGAACTTGTTCTATAGACTTGATATGTAAAGAATCTATCCAAGTGGTATCCTGTCTTATATCCGGACGAGAAGATGGAACGATAAGATCATGTGAGAAAGCTATTTTCTCACTCTTCTGATTGAATACATAGTCTCCATCAGCATCTTGTAATGCATATATCCGATAGGATCCCGGAGCTATACCCTTAATAACAAAATGTCCACGACTATCCGTTCTGCTTACACGAAGCATTGGTTCTTTACAGAATACGGTATCCGACAGATTTTTATACAACCCCACCAGAATTCCCTTGATAGGTTCCAAGTTTTCTGATTCAAGAACATAGCCAGACACTTCCATCGTATCTATAGTTTCACCTGTAGAGAAACTATAAGTATAATTGCCTAATGGATTTCCTTCGTTATTATCACTGATAGCGTCACTAAAATCAATGGTATAAGTGGTATTCTCTTTTAAAGAATCCAACAGTTTGATATCTATATATTTACCCTTACCAACAATTTCGGCTGCTTCCAATTGCGGAGGAGAAACCACAACCTTATTTTGCGCATCCTCAATCTTGATAAATTCATCAAAGTATATCTTGATATTTTTAGTCTTTACATTAGTAGCCTGATCAGCAGGCGAGGCACCAATTACTTTTGGTGGTGTCTCATCATACCATCCACCATCAGGACTACCCATTTTAGCACAAGCACTAAAAAGTATTAATGCTAAAAGACTATAGATATGTATATAGAATAGTTTCTTCATTATTATTTATTCATTTCGAGCATTTCATCAAGATTCTTTCTTGAATTACTTAATCTTGGTATTTTATGCTGTCCACCTAATTTACCCTTTGATTTCAACCAGTCATTAAACAGTCCCTCACGAGCCTTAACAATTTCTAAAGGTTGTAGCGTCACATTATGGAAACGTTTAGCCTCATAGTCGCTATTGATTTCCTGTAATTTATTGTCAAGTATCTTAGCAAACTCTTCGAGATTTGTCGGTTCCTTAGAGAATTCTATTAGCCATTGATGACGACATTTGGCATTACTATCCATATATACCGGTGCTGCTGTATACTCTGAAACTTGTGCATCTGTCTTCTCACAAGCATAGGCCAATCCTTTCTCAGCATTATCCATGATGAGTTCTTCACCAAAGGCATTGATAAAGTATTTGGTACGACCTGTAATCACAAATTTATATGGATTCTTGCTTGTAAACTGAACTGTATCTCCTATTAAATATCTCCAGAGTCCACAGGATGTAGTAATCACCATAGCATAGTTTTTACCGATTTCTACACCAGTAAGAGGTACTATCGTAGGATGATCTGTACCGAACTCATCCATTGGAATGAATTCATAGAACACATCATAATCTAACATCAACAACATACTCTTATCTTCAGGATCACTCTGTAATCCGAAAAATCCTTCACTTGCATTATAGGTTTCCATATAATGCATATTAGGCGAAGTGATTAGTTGTTCATACTGTTTGCGATAAGGTGTGAAGGCAATACCTCCATGGAAGAAGACTTCCAGATTAGGCCATACATCTTCAAGATGCTTTTTACCTGAAATCTCCATGACACGTACTAATACACTGAGCATCCAACTAGGAACACCAGATATATTTGTCACATTTTTATGAAGACATTCATGGGCTATACGGTCACGCTTTAATTCAAAATCACTCAACAAGGCTGTGGATTTCTTTGGTACACGAACCAAATTGGCCAAAGGATTGATATTCTCGATAAGTATAGCACTCAGGTCACCAACCAAACTTCCTTCTATATTATAGTTAGGGGCATGACTACCTCCAAGGATCAATGCACGACCATCAAAGATTTTACTATTAGGGTGATTACGAAGATAAAGTGCTACAGTATCAAATCCTCCTTTGTAATGAATATTCTGTAAGCCATCACTTGAAACAGGAATAAATTTACTCTTATCATTAGTTGTTCCTGACGACTTTGCATACCATCTCACTTGTCCAGGCCAAAGTACGTCACTCTCACCATGACGCATTCTGTCAATATCCCCTTTCAGTTCCTCATAGGAATTTATAGGAACATTCTTTGAGAAATCCTCATAATCTTTGGTATTGTTAAGTAGATGATTGATTCCATATTCCGTATTCTGTCCCTTCTCGACAAGGCGCATTAACACATCATGCTGCAATTGTTCTGCACCATTAATATATTTTTCAAATTCCCTCTGACGAGGTTTAAAAACATTTGCTACAAGTTTTGTTAAACTCATTTCTTTAGATATATCTATTAAATTGCAAAAGTAACCTAAAGTTTTGAGATAATGGAATATATTTAAGATTTTTAATATAGAAAAAACATCCACAAATGATATCAAAAATCATCTGTGGATGCATTTGCTAATCTTCAAAGGCTGCATTCTCAGCAGCTGTAACAATATCTTCTTTAGATAATTTCTTTGGAGATGAAGTAATATCACTCAAGTCGAACTCATCGCGTTTCTTGTCGCTCTTATTAGAAGAATACATCGGAGCATTTCTGCGATTGTTACTTGGTTTATCCTCAAATACTTCCTCCTGGAAAACATTAACATGCTTTTCAGACTGTTTCTCACAGTCATCGTGTGAGATAATAAAATCGTCTTTAACCTCAGTATCAGGAACATTTTCCACAGGTTCTTCCTCCATCTTCGTTCTATTAGTTTTTGCCTCAAACACAGCATCGAGAAAAGAACTGTCCTTACGAAGTCGCTCTAAGGTAACCTTAGATGCTTGCTGTTGACTCTCTTTTTTAGAGAACCCACGACCATCTCCTCCTTTTATTCCCTCAATGATTACCTCATAACTAAAGATAGGACTTCCATTGGCATCTTTATCCTGCCCAATCTGAGAATATTCTAGTTCTACACGGTTTTTCTGACTCCATTCGATGAGTTTGCTCTTAAAATTAACTTCTTTATAAGCAACCTTATCAATGTTTATCATTTGTGACAGAATACGCTGCTTCATAAATTTCATACAAGCATCGTAACCGCGATCTAAATACATAGCACCAACCAGAGCTTCGAAAGCATTTCCTCCCATATAACTATTATGAGAAGAACTGTGTCCACTACTCAAAATCAATCGGTTGATACCTAACTCCTTAGCAAGTTTGTTCAGAGTTTCTCTCTGCACAAGTTTACTACGAGTGTTTGTTAAGAAACCTTCTCTTTTTCCAGGGAAATGCTGATAGACAATATCGCCAACGATAGCGTCAAGAATGGCATCACCTAAGAATTCCAATCTTTCATTATTTACAGGCTTGCCTTTTGCATTACGATGCATTACACTCTTATGCATTAAAGCAAGTTTGTAGAGTTTAATATCGTGAGGATAGAAACCGATAATTTGGTATAAAGACAAATAAAGCTCCTTATCCTTACGGAATGGGAGCTTTATTTTATCTAGTATATTATTCAGCATACTTCTTGAATACTACACAGCAGTTATGACCACCAAATCCAAATGTATTACTTAGAGCTGCACGAACAGTACGCTTCTGCGCCTTGTTGAATGTGAAGTTCATCTTGTAATCCAATTCTGGATCCTCATCACCCTCTTCATGGTTGATGGTTGGAGGTATAATATCGTTCTTAACACTCAATACACAAACCATTGCCTCTACAGCACCGGCAGCACCAAGAAGGTGACCTGTCATTGATTTGGTAGAAGAGATGTTAAGTTCGTATGCATGATCACCAAAGACATCCTTGATAGCCTTAGCCTCAGAGATATCACCAACATGAGTTGAAGTACCATGAACATTGATATAATCAATATCCTCAGGCTTCAAGTTGGCATCATCAAGTGCATTCTGCATAACCAGTTTTGCACCGAGACCTTCTGGATGAGAAGCTGTGATGTGATAAGCATCAGCACTTTCACCTTCACCGACCATCTCAGCATAAATCTTTGCACCACGAGCTTTGGCATGTTCCAGTTCCTCGAGAATCAAGCAACCAGCACCCTCACCCATGATAAATCCATCACGGCTTCCGCTGAATGGACGTGATGCATGCTCAGGATCATCATTACGTGTAGATAAAGCCTTCATTGCATTAAATCCACCTACACCTGTAGCACAGATTGCACTTTCAGCACCACCGCTAACGATGACATTCGCCTTACCCAAACGAATCAGGTTAAATGCGTCAGCAACAGCATTACTTGAAGAAGCGCAGGCAGAAGTTGTTGTATAGTTTGGTCCATGGAATCCAAAATGAATTGAAATCTGACCAGATGCAATATCAGCAATCATCTTAGGAATAAAGAAAGGGTTGAACTTAGGGCCATTTTCAATATGCTGACCATAGTAAACCACTTCTTCCTCGAAAGTACGGATACCACCGATACCTACACCAAATACAACACCAATGCGGTTTTTATCTTCTTTTTCCAAATCAAGACCAGCATCTTTAACACCCTGCATTGCAGAAATCATAGCAAGCTGAGTATAACGATCCATCTTACGAGCCTCTTTACGATCGAGATAGTCATTGACATTTAAGTCTTTTACCTCGCAAGCAAACTGGGTCTTGAATTTAGAAGCATCAAATGAAGTAATAGGAGCAGCACCGCTTTTACCTGCAAGGAGATTATTCCAAGTCTCCTCAGGTGTATTACCTACAGGAGTTACGGCACCGAGTCCTGTTACTACTACTCTTTTTAATTCCATTTATATCGATTAAATTGCAATTACTTAGCGTTCTCTTCAATGTACTTGATAGCGTCGCCTACAGTAGCAATCTTCTCTGCCTTATCATCAGGAATAGAAATAGAGAACTCTTTCTCAAATTCCATGATCAACTCTACAGTGTCAAGAGAATCTGCACCAAGATCGTTAGTGAAGCTTGCTTCTGGCTTAACTTCTGCCTCATCAACACCAAGTTTATCAACGATAATAGCTTTTACTTTGCTTTCAATTTCTGACATAATTGTAACTTTTAAAATGTTTATAAATAGTTTCTAATTAAAAAACGGTTGCAAAGAAACACATTTTTCTTTGAATTAGCAAATTATTTTTAGGAAAAAGCGCATTTTAGTGCACACTAACCCCTATTTTGTGCAACTTTTATGCCTTTTTTTGCGTTTTAGTTGCTCATTTAGAATAAATTAGCTACTTTTGTACAATCAAAATAATTAATAAAAATCAAGGAAGTATGTCATTTACTAACCAGGCTAACAAGATTTTCAATCAGGCTATTGCCGATTATCATGTAAAAGATAACATTGATAGTCCAATCAATAACCCATTTACAACAGGTTCTATTGAAAACATATTGTATTTGAAGAACTGGATTGATACTGTTCAGTGGCATTTTGAGGATATCATTCGTGATCCTAATATCGACCCTGTTGCAGGTATGAATCTCAAGCATCGTATTGATAAAAGTAATCAGGATCGTACAGATCTTGTTGAGCAGATTGATTCATACTTCTTGGATAAGTATAAAGATGTGAAGCCTTTGGCTGATGCGAGCATCAATACAGAAAGTCCTGCATGGGCTATCGACAGATTAAGTATTCTAGCACTTAAAATTTATCATATGCAAGAGCAGGTAGACCGTAAGGATGCCAGCGAAGACCATATTGCCAAATGCCAAGCTAAACTGAACATTCTTCTCGAGCAACAGAAAGACCTTAGCGCAGCTATTGATCAGTTGCTTGATGATATTGCTTCCGGACATAAGTATATGAAAGTATATCGACAGATGAAGATGTACAACGATAAGGAAACAAATCCTATTCTTTACGGAAAGAAATAAATTACCTAAGATAAATGAAGACTGAGCATATTCTTATTATTCGCTTTTCAGCGATAGGCGATGTGGCTATGACAGTACCAGTAGTTTATTCTCTGGCCAAACAGTATCCACATCTTCGTATTACTGTGCTCAGTCGTCCTTTTGCCCGTCACTTCTTTGAGAATCTAGCTCCAAACGTAGGATTCATGGGAGCAGATATCAAAGTAGAATACCACGGCATAAAGGGTCTCAATGCTTTGTATCGCCGATTAGCAGCCAAGCATTTTACAGCAGTAGCAGATTTCCACAATGTCTTACGATCTAACTATCTTAGATTGAGATTTAATATGGCAAAATATCCTGTTGCGCATATCAACAAGCATCGTGATGGGAAACGTCGACTCACTGCTACTTCAAATAAAAAGATGCAGCAACAGCCTACATCTTTTCAAAATTATGCCGACGTATTAGCAGAATTAGGATATCCTATCCACATCGAGTTTAATTCCATTTTCCCTCCAGAAGGAGGAAACCTCCGCCTACTCCCTAATAATATAATAGGTGAAAAGAAAGGATTTCAACAATGGATAGGTATAGCTCCTTTTGCTGCTCATAAAGGTAAGATCTACCCTATCAGATTAATGGAGCAAGTTATCAACCAACTTATCAACAATCATCCTTCTTGCCGGATCTATCTTTTTGGAGGAGGTAAGGAAGAAAAAGAGATACTTAATGGTTGGGCTTCTAAATACGATAATTGTACGAATGCATCTGCAAAGCTCAAAGGATTAAGCGAAGAGTTAATACTTATGAGTCATCTTGACGTGATGGTAAGTATGGATAGCGCCAATATGCATTTAGCCTCACTTGTCCACACTCCAGTAGTCAGCGTTTGGGGAGCAACTCATCCTTATGCAGGTTTTATGGGATGGGGGCAAAATCCAGATAATGCTGTTCAGATATCTTTAGAATGTCGTCCTTGTAGTATATATGGTAAGAAACCATGTATGCGTGGTGATTATGCATGTTTGCAAAACATTACACCAGAACTTATCGTAGCCCGTATCGAAGCTACTTTAAAACTTAAGAAGTAATCATATCCTTTTTATTATTGTTGATAACTTCGTGTATAACCACGTTGATATCCACTGTATAACCCAATGCATAACTTTGGGGATATCCACCGCATATATACCTGTTCCCCAAAAAAGTTGATATCAACATCTTTATACCATCGAATTTCATAACTTTTCCACGTTTTTTTAATGATAAAAGATATAAACTTATTAACTTTGCACCAAAATGAGAAATTGTGGATAACTATGTTAAGTTGCTAAAAATCAGTTATAAAAAATCCACAAAGTATGTGTACAACTGGAATACATATGTTGATAACGAAATATACAAGAAAAAAGTAAAAAAGTTATTCACGTATCCACAGTATATCATCAAAAACATTCTCTTTTTAAAATTAAAGAATAAAAGGATATATTAATATTGATATGGTTAAAGAAGAATGGATTAAAAAAGGTTTTATTGATGAACCTATAGATGATACTCTTGATCTGAAAAAAGAAATTCGTCGAATGTGTAAGGAGAAAGGAGCAATAATTTTGGCTCATTACTATACTGTTGGCGATATTCAAGATATAGCAGACTTTGTAGGTGATTCACTAGCATTAGCCCGTAAGGCTGCAGAAACGGATGCTAAAATTATGGTCATGTGTGGTGTTCATTTTATGGCAGAAACCTGTAAACTGTTAAGCCCGGATAAGATAGTTCTTTGTCCCGACTTGAATGCAGGCTGTAGTTTGGCAGATAGTTGTAAGGCTGAAGATTTAAAGGCTTACAAGGAAGAACATCCTGGTTATCAAGTAATCAGTTATGTGAATACCACAGCAGCGGTGAAAGCTCTTACCGATTGTGTAGTTACTAGTGGTAATGCGGAGAAAGTGATAAATGCTTTTCCTAAG